>FWWM01000571.1_pt1 | contig 122501 bp, 97 predicted proteins | sample 2228351 | NCBI WGS metagenome assembly FWWM01 (sample SAMEA103939774, study PRJEB20133) | metagenome
AGCGGGGTGACGGTGCCGGCGAACGGGACGCGGCAGTTGGTGTTCCGCGCGCAGGTGATGGCGGCGGGGACGTTCACGAACATGTTCGTGGTGGGCGACGCGGACAGTGTGATAGTGCCAGTGAACGGCGGGGTGAGCGGGAGCGGGTCTGCGCCGTCCACGGGGACGCCGGGTTCGGGTCCTGGCGGGACGGGCGGCGCGCCAGGCACGGGCGACGCCGAGATCGTGGGCAACAACCCAGCCACGACGAAGAGCGCGACGGTGGGCGAGCTGGTGACGTTCACGCTGACGCTGGCGAACAGCACAGCATACACAGCAGTGGTGAACGTGACGGACACGCTGCCGAGTGGGCTGGTGTATCACAGCGTGGTGGCGCCGACGCCTGCGCCGAGCGTGAGCGGGCAGACGATAGTGTGGAGCGGGGTGACGGTGCCGGCGAACGGGACGCGGCAGTTGGTGTTCCGCGCGCAGGTGGTGGCGGCGGGGACGTTCACGAACACGTTCGTGGTGGGCGACGCGGACAGCGAGGTGACGCCAGTAAATGGGACGGTGACGGTGCAGCCGTGGCGTGTCTTTGTGCCAATCGTGCGGCGGGCGTCGTGAGCGCGGCTTGACGCGCCGCAGGAGCAGGTCAGGCGAGGGCGAGGCTGGCAACAGCCTCGCCCTCAAGTTTGCATCTGTGGAGTGCCAGAGCACGGCGAGCAGCGGCTTGAGCAGTGTCAGGCGTCGCTAAACGCGACTTAACACACCCGCGCTAGACTCTCGTCAGATGAGAGTGCCGATGCGCGGGTGGCGCTGGCTGCGGCTGGAGTGGGTGATCGGCGTGATGCTGCTGCTGGTGTTGCTCACCACCAGTTGCCATTAACTTGTTATGATCGCCAGCGCGACGCCATGCTTGCTCAACCTGACATCATCCTGCTGGTGCTGGATACGCTGCGCGCCGACCGCCTGATGACTTACGGGGGACGCCAGCCCATCGCCCCGCACCTCGACGCGCTGGCGCAGGAGTGCGCCACGTTCCAGATGGCGATCTCGCCAGCCCAATGGTCTATCCCCGCCCACGCCTCCCTGTTCACGGGCGTCTATCCCTCGGTGCATCAGCTCTTTCAGACGCACGCCGTGTTGCCAGCCACGTTGCCGACGCTGGCAGAGCGCCTGCGCGAGGCTGGCTACTTCACCGCGGCGTTTTGCAACAATCCGCTGGTGGGCGTGATCAACAACGGGCTGCGGCGCGGCTTCGACAGCTTTTTGAATTACAGCGGCTTGCTCACCTCGCGCCCGAATCGCGCCGACGCCCTGCCGACCTCGCTGATTGACCGCTACCGCCAATGGTTCAAGCGCCAGCTCACCGAGTTCGCCACGGCGGTGCAGGACGTGTTCGGCAGGTCAGATTTTCTCTTCGAGCTGTCGCTGACGCCACTCATGGTGCCGCTGTGGCAAACCGCGCTGAGCTTCAAGGGCAACACCCCGCGCTCGCTGCGCGACGCGGCGCAGGTGCTCGTCGCGCGGCGGGACGCGCCGAAGGACAAGCCGATCTTCGCCTTCATCAACCTGATGGATAACCACATGCCCTTCCGCGCGCCGCGCCATCTGGTCGAGCGTTTCGCCCCGCAGGTGCTGACAGACCGCAAAGCCCAGCGCTTCCTGCGCCGCTTCAACGCCGACTCGTTCGGCTGGCTGGCGCCGTTGGAAGACGCCTTCGACGAAGACGACGCGCGCACACTGGCTGGCATGTACGACGCCCAGGTGGCGATGCAAGACGAACACCTGGCGGAGTTTTTTGAGCGTCTGCGCTGCAGCGGGCGGCTGGACGACGCGCTGCTCATCATCCTCTCGGATCACGGCGAACATCTCGGCGAACATCGCCTGATCGGGCACACCATCTCGCTCTACAACGCGCTGATCCGCGTGCCGCTGCTCGTGCGCGACCCGTCGGGTCGCCTGCGCGCTGGCAGTCGCATCGCTCACCCGGTCTCGACGCGGCGCGTGTTCCACACCGCGCTGAGCGCTGCTGGCGCCGCCACGCCCGCTGAGGCGGCGCTGGCGCTGCCCGATGCGCCCGAAAATGACATCGAGCGCGGCGTGGCGTTCGCCGAGGCGATCCTGCCTGATAACGTGGTGCGGGCGCTCAAGCGCCGCAAGCCGCATCTCCTGCGGGAGCGCCGCTGCGATCAGCGTCGCGTCGCGGTGGTGTGCGATGGCTACAAGCTGATCCAGACCGGCAACGACCACCTGGAGCTGTTCGACCTGGCTGCCGACCCCGAAGAGATACACAACCTGGCTGCACTTCAGCCGCAGCGCGCGCAGGAGCTGCGCGCCCGCGTGGTCGCCTTTCTAGAAAATGCGCATCTCACCGCGCACGTGGCGACCGAATCGGCGCTGGACGACCCGCTGCTGCTGCAACGGCTGCGCGAGCTGGGCTACGTGGAGTGACGCGCGATGTATCCGCCCGTTGACCCCGTGCTGGTGCAGATCGGTCCGCTCGCCATTCGCTGGTATGGCGTCTTGATCGTGCTGGCGGCGTTCGCCACCGCTTGGGTGGCAGCCCGACACGTGCAGCGCAAAGGCTTCGACCCCGCCGCGGTGTGGGATGGCTTGTTGTGGGCGCTCATCCCTGGCGTGATCGGCGCCCGGCTGTACTACGTGTTCATCCAGTCGCCGCGCGGCGAAGCTGGGCTGGAGCGCTACCTCGCCAACCCGCTGGAGATCGTCAACATCATGGGCGGTGGGCTGCACATCTTCGGCGGCTTCATTGGCGGCGTGATCGGCATTGCCCTGTACGCGCGCCGGCGCAACTTGCGCCTGCCGGTGTACCTGGACGGCGTCGGCTTGGGCTTGCCGTTGGGGCAGGCGCTGGCGCGCGTCGCCAACTTCATCAACCAGGAGCTGTACGGTCCGCCAACCGACCTGCCGTGGGGGTTGCGCATTGACCCGCCGCATCGCATCCCGCCCTACAACGACCTGTCGCTCTACCCAGAGGAGACGCGCTTCCATCCGCTCTTCTTGTATGAGTCGTTGTGGAATCTGGTGGGGTTTGGCGTGTTGGTGTGGATCGCGCGCCGCTTTGCCCATCGCCTGCGCGATGGAGACCTGGTGTTGTTGTATGCCGTGTGGTATCCGACTGGACGGTTTATGCTGGAGTTCCTGCGCACTGACTCGTGGTTTTTCCCTGGCACGCCGTTTAACGTGGTGCACGTTCTCTCGGCGCTGGCGGTCGCGGGCGCGCTGGCGCTGCTGCTGGCGCGCCCAAGGAGATGACCGCGGCAGGTGCGCCGAGGCGCGAGCAAGCGGTGCGCGCAGCCGCTGGGGCGGCTCGGCATCGCCAGCAGGCGCGCGCCTGTCATAGTCACCCCGACCCATGTTCGTCAAAGTCTGTGGCATCACGCAGTTGGACGACGCGCTGATCGCCGCCGAAGTGGGCGCTGACCTGCTCGGCTTTGTCTTTTACCCCGCCAGCCCGCGCTACATCGCGCCGACGCGCGCGGGAGCAATTGCGCGGGCGGTGAAAGCGCGCGCGCCAGCCGTGCGCTGTGTGGGCGTCTTCGTGCAGCCAGAGGCGGGCTTCGCCGAGCGCGTGCTTGCCGAGGCAGACCTGGACGCGGCACAACTACACGGCTGTGCGCCGACCGACCTGATCCCGTTTGCCGGGCGCGCCTATCTGGCGGTGAAGTCGTGGCAGTGGGGAGAGGCGCCGCTCCCCGTGGCGGCAGATTTGCCCGAACTGCTGCTCGATGCGGCGCATCCGCAGTTGTGGGGCGGCACCGGGCAACGCGCCGATGCCGCGCTGGCGGCGTCGTTGGCGCGTCGTTTCCGCCTGATGCTGGCTGGCGGGCTGACGCCCGACAACGTCGCCGAGGCGATCCACGCTGCGCGTCCGTGGGGCGTGGATGTCGCCAGCGGCGTGGAGCGCGCGCCGGGCTGCAAAGACGCCGACAAAGTTGTGCGCTTCGTGCGCGCCGCCAAAGCTGCGTTTGCCAGTTTGCGCGAGCCATAGCATACGAGCAGCACGCAATGCGCATTGTCATCGCGTTGGGCGGCAATGCCCTGATGCAGCGCGGTCAGCCTATGAACGCGCACACGCAGCGCCAAAACGCGCGCCTGGCAGCGCGCGCCCTGGCAGAGGTTGCCCGCGCGCATCAGGTGATCCTCACCCACGGCAACGGACCACAGGTGGGCATGTTGGCGCTGGCGCGCCAAGCCGCCGCCAGCGATTGGACCTTGGATGTGCTCGTCGCGGAGACGCAGGGGCAGATCGGCTACACGCTCGCGCTGGAGCTGTCGAACGCGCTGCCGGGCGTATCCGTGGTGCCGCTGGTCACGCTGGTGGAAGTGGACCCGACCGACCCCGCTTTTCAATCGCCAACCAAGTTCATCGGACCGACCTACACGCTCGACGAGGCGCAAGCGCTCAGCCAACGCACTGGCTGGACGATGCAGCGCGACGGCGAACGCTGGCGGCGCGTGGTGCCCTCCCCGCGCCCGCGGCGCGTGCTCAACCTGGACGCCGTGCGCACCTTGATCGCGCAGCCCAACGTGCTGGTGATCTGCACGGGCGGCGGCGGCGTGCCGGTCGTGCGCGCGGCGGACGGCGCCTGGCAGGGCGTGGAAGCCGTCGTGGACAAAGACCTGGCGAGCGCCCTCCTCGCCTGCGAGCTTGAAGCTGACCTGTTCGTGATCGCAACCGACGTGCCCGGCATTTTCCTGAACTACCGCCAGCCTGGTGAGCAATTGTTGGAGCGCTGCAATGCTCGGCAATTGCGCGCCCGATTGTCCGATTTTCCCGCAGGCTCGATGCGCCCCAAGGTCGAAGCTGTCCTGCACTTTGTCGGCTGCGCGCGACGCCGCGCGGCTATCGGCGCGCTGGACGCGCTTTCGCGTATCATCGAGGGCGAGGCTGGCACCTGGATTGTGCCAGACGACAGACCAGCGGCGTGAACCAGGTCGCCAAGCGCAAAAAGGAGTTGCGGATGCGATGCGAGTGCTAGCAGGCGATGTGGGCGGCACGAAGACCGTCCTGGCGATTTACGACGCGGATCACAACTTGCGCGATCCGCTCTTCCAACAGGTATACCCCAGCGCCCAGTTCGACAGCCTGGAGGCGATCTTGCAGGACTTCCAAGCGCGTGCGGGCGAGATGCAGGCGGAAGCGATGGCGATCGGCGTCGCTGGTCCTGTCTTGAACGGCGAGGCGCGCATCACCAACCTGCCGTGGGTGATCCGCGAGCCGAACCTGCGCGCGGTCACGCGCATCGCGCGTGTGCGCTTGCTCAACGACCTGGAGGCGATAGCGACGGCTGTGCCTGCCCTGCACAGCGACGATGTGCTCGCCTTGGACGACATCGCGCCAACGGAGGGCGCGCCCATCGGCGTGATCGCTCCAGGCACAGGGCTGGGCGAGGCTTTCCTGGTGTGCGTGGACGGTCGCTATCGCCCCTTCCCGTCCGAAGGCGGACACGCCGACTTCGCCCCCACCAACGAGCTGGAGGCGGACCTGCTGCGCTACCTGCAACGCAAGTTTGGGCGCGCCAGCTACGAGCGCGTCTGCTCTGGCATTGGCATCCCCAACGTGTATCGCTTCCTGCGCGACGGCGCTTACTTGCCAGAATCGGAAGAGATCGCCAAGGCGTTGAGCGCCGTAGAGGACCCGACCCCGATCATCGTGCAGCACGCGTTGAGCGACCCGCCCGACCCGCTGTGCGCGCGCGTGATGGACATTTTCGCGTCCGTGCTGGCGGCGAAGGCGGGCAACCTGGCGCTCACGATCATCGCCACTGGCGGCATTTATCTCGCTGGGGGCATCCCGCCCCGCATCCTGCCCTTGTTGCAGCGCAAGTCTTTCGTGCAAAACTTTCGGCAGAAAGGGCGGCTGACGGGGCTGATGCAGCGCGTGCCGCTGCGCGTGGTGACCAACGCCAGAGCGGGCTTGCTGGGAGCCGCGCACGCTGCGCTGCAGATCGCCCACTGAGCCAGGCGCAGGCGCTGGGCGCCGCTTCAAGCCAGCGCGCGCCGCAGCGCCGCCACGCATTCAGCGACAGTGCAGCCTGGCGCATACACCGCCGAACCCACCACCGCTATCGTCGCGCCGGCGTCGCGCACCGCGCGGATGGTGTTTGCGTTGATCCCGCCGTCCACCTCCAGCTCAGTCGAAAGCCCGCGCGCGTCCAGCATCTGGCGCAATCGGCGAATGCGGTCCAGCGCAGAGGGGATGAACGCCTGCCCGCCGAAGCCTGGCTCCACCGACATGATCAGCACCAGGTCCACCAGCGGCAGCGCCTCCTCTATGGCGCTCAGGGGCGTCAGAGGGTTGAGCGTGACGCCCGCCTGCAAGCCCAGGCTGCGCAGCTTCTGCAACGCCGAGTAAAGGTGCAGGCAGGACTCCACTGGCACGATGATGCGCCGCACGCCGGCGCGGGCGTAGTCCTCAAAGAAGCGCGCTGGCTCGTTCACCATCAAGTGCGCCTCGCAGGGCAAGGTGGTGGTGCGGCACACCGCCTCGCAAACGGCAGGCCCGAAGGAGATGTTGGGGACGAACGCGCCGTCCATCACATCCAGGTGAAACCAGTCCACGCTGGCGCTTTCCGCCTCGCGCACCTGCTCGCCCAGGCGCGCGAAATCTGCCGTGAGTATGGAGGGTGCAATTTTCATCAGCTTGACACAACGCGACAGCGAAGTATAATGCGCCCATCAAGCTACAATTTATTGCGTGCGGATCATACCGTTTGCACAGGCGCGGGCGAGAACAGGCGTTCGCGCCTTCTCGTCTTGACCGAACCGTCCACCCCTAGCCTGTTGGTTGCACTTGAGGAAGATGGAGCATGGAACTGCGAGACTTTCGAGCGCTGCGCATCAGTTTAGCATCCCCTGATCAGATTCGTTCCTGGTCCTATGGCGAAGTCACCAAGCCAGAGACGATCAACTACCGACGGTTGAAGCCAGAGAAGGATGGCTTGTTCGACGAAGCCATCTTCGGACCGACCCGCGATTACACCTGCTTCTGCGGGAAGTACAAGAACGCGCCCCGCTACAAGGGCGTGATCTGCGACAAGTGCGGCGTCGAAGTCACCAAATCCAGCGTGCGGCGCGAGCGCATGGGGCACATCAACCTGGCTGCGCCGGTGGCGCACGTCTGGTACACCCGCCGCGTGCCCAGCTTTCTCGGCACGCTGCTCGACATCAGCCGGCGCAACCTGGACCGCGTGCTGTATTTCGCGCAATACGTGATCACCTACGTGGACGAGGAGGCGCGCCAGCGCGTCTTGAAGCGACTGCACGAAGAGCACGAACGCCAAATCGCCGACCTCAAGGCGCGCGCTTCCGCGCAAGAGGGCACCGCCAGCGGTCGCATGCTCAAACAGCTCGTGCGCCTGCAGCAAGAGCTGGATGAGCTCAACCGCCAGATCGAAGAGAAGTTCCACGAGGCGACCGAGTCACTGATGAAGGCTGCCCAGCGCACCGAGCGCGAGATCGAGGCGCGGCTCGGCAAAACCATCCGCGCCCCGATCATCTTCGAGCCGACCAACACCGCGATCGCCGAAGAGGGCGACATCGTTGACCGCGCGCACATCAACACGCTGAGCCGCATCGTAAAAGAACAGCTCGCGCTCCTGGAGCAGCAAATGGAGGAAGAGCGCGCCGCGACGACCGAAAAGCTGCGCGGCGAGATCGAGCTGCTCAAAGGCAAAGTGGACGAGGACGCCCGCAAGCTCAGCGAGCGCCTGGCGGAGGAGATGCAGCAGATCAGCATGCGCTACATCCGCGACAAAGAGGACCTGGAGAATCTGGCGGTGTGCCAGTTCATGCCCGAAAGCCGCATCCGCGAGCTGCGGATGCGCTTCGGCAACGTGTTCAAGGCGGAGATGGGCGCAGAGGCGTTCTATGAAATCTTGCGGCGGCTCGACCTCGAACAACTCTCCAAAGAGCTGTGGCGGGAGGCGCGTCACTCGCTCAGCAAGGTGCGCAAGAAGAAGGCGATCAAACGCCTGCGCATCGTTGAGGCGCTGCGCAAAAACGGCAATCGCCCAGAGTGGATGATCCTCACCGTGCTGCCCGTGATCCCGCCCGACTTGCGCCCGATGGTGCAGCTCGACGGCGGGCGTTTCGCCACCTCCGACTTGAACGACCTGTACCGCCGCGTGATCAACCGCAACAACCGCCTCAAGCGCCTGTTGGAGCTGGGCGCCCCTGATGTGATCGTGCGCAACGAGAAGCGCATGTTGCAGGAGGCGGTGGACAGCTTGATTGACAACAGCCAGCGCGGCAAGGCGCTCAGCCGCCGCGGGCGCCGCGAGCTGAAGTCGCTCAGCGACATGCTGAAGGGGAAGAAAGGGCGCTTCCGCCGCAACCTACTGGGCAAGCGCGTGGACTACAGCGGTCGCTCGGTGATCGTGGTCGGTCCCACGCTGAAGCTGCATCAATGCGGCTTGCCGCGCACCATGGCGCTGGAGCTGTTCAAACCCTTCGTGATGCAGAAGCTGGTGGAATACAACTTCGCCAACAACATCCGCGGCGCCAAACGCATCGTGGACCGCGAGCGCCCAGAAGTGTGGGACGTGCTGGAGGAGGTGATCAAAACCCGCCCCGTGCTGCTCAACCGCGCCCCTACGCTGCACCGCCTCGGCATTCAGGCGTTTGAGCCAGTGCTGGTGGAGGGCAAGGCGATCCAGCTTCACCCGCTGGTGTGTCAGGCGTTCAACGCAGATTTCGACGGCGACCAGATGGCGGTGCATGTCCCGCTCGGACCGAAAGCCATCGAGGAAGCGCGCAAGCTGATGATCAGCACCGCCAATCTGCTCAAGCCGAGCGACGGCGAGTCCATCGTCGGACCGACCAAGGACATGGTGTTGGGCGTGTACTACCTGACGATGGATAACCCCCACGCGCAAAAAGGGCAGGGGCGCGCCTTCTACGACTTCGACGAAGTGGAGCTGGCATACTCGCTGGGGCAGTTGGACATTCACGCCCGCATCAAACTGCAGGTGGACACCTACTTTGACGAGAACGGACAGCGCTACCCCGACGAGCAGCCGCGCCGCATGATCATCGAGACCACCGTCGGTCGCGCGCTGTTCAACCGCATCGTCCCCCCAGAGATGCGCTTCGTCAACCGACCGCTGGTCAAAGGCGAGCTGCAAAAGCTGGTGAACCAGACCTTTCAAGTGCTCGGTCCACAGCGCCAGCATGAAGTGGTCGCCTTCGTGGACGACATCAAAGACATCGGCTTCCGCTATGCCACCGTCTCTGGCGTGACCATCGCGGTGAGCGACATCACCGTCCCAGAGGCGCGCGAGCGCGCCTTCCAGGAAGCCGACGCGAAGGCGCAGGAGTTCGAGCGCCAGTACCGCCGCGGTCTGATGACCGACCAGGAGCGCGACCAGAAGATCATCGCCATCTGGAGCGAGGTGACGAAGGAGGTCGCCGAAGCGGTCAAGCAAACGATGGACCCGACCGGCAATCTGGCGGTGATGGCGATCAGCGGCGCCACCAAGGGCGGGTTCGGTCCGATCGCGCAGCTAGCGGGCATGCGCGGCATGATGAGCGACCCCTCAGGGCGCACCATCCCGCTGCCCATCCGCTCCAACTTCCGCGAAGGCTTGCAGGCAATCGAGTTCTTCATCTCCACCCACGGGCAGCGCAAAGGTCTGGCTGACACCGCCATGCGCACCGCTGACGCCGGCTACCTCACCCGCCGCCTGGTGGATGTGGTTCAGGACGTGATCATTCACGCGCACGATTGCGGCACGCAGGCGGGCATCTGGATCCGCGAGTCCGACAAAGAGAAGGGCTTCGGCAAGCAGACCATGCGCGAGCGCGCCATTGGGCGCATGGCTGCCGCCGACATCAAACACCCCATCACTGGCGCGGTGATCGTCCGACGCAACGAGATGCTCGACGAGCACGCCATGGACCTGATCGAACAAGCGGGCGTCAAAGAGGTGTACGTGCGTTCGCCGCTCACCTGCGAGCTGGAGCATGGCGTGTGTCAGATGTGCTACGGGCGCGACCTGGGGCGTGGGCGACTGGTCGCCATCGGCGCAGCGGTCGGCGTGATCGCGGCGCAGTCCATCGGCGAGCCGGGCACGCAGCTCACCCTGCGCACTTTCCACACGGGTGGCGTCGCCGGCGCCAGCGACATCACGCAGGGTCTGCCGCGCGTCGAGGAGCTGCTCGAAGCGCGCAAGAAGCCCAAAGCAGAAGCCATCATGGCGGACATCTCTGGCGTGGTGCATATCGAGAAGCTGGAGGACGGCAAGCGCCGCCTGTACGTCACCAACACCCAGTTGCAGCGCGACACATACAACGTGCCGGGCAACTGGTCCATTCGCGTAAAAGACGGCGAGGAGATCAAAGACAAAGCCATCATCGCCAGCCGCGGCGACCAGGTGCTGCGCGCCACGAATGGCGGGCGCGTCGTGCGCGAGGGGCTGACCGTGCACGTGGTCCGCGAGCTGAAGGACGAAGTGGAATACGACCTCTCGCTCTCCGCGCGGCTGCTCGTCAGCGAGGGGCAACACGTCAACGCGGGCGACCCGCTCACCGAAGGCAGCAAGAACCCGCACATTCTGCTGAAAGTGATGGGGCGCGAAGCCTGCCAGATGTATCTGCTCAGCGAGGTGCAGAACGTGTACCGTATGCAGGGCGTCAACATCCACGACAAGCACTTCGAGATCGTCATCCGCAAGATGACCAACCGCGTGCAGGTGACCATGCCGGGCGATTCGCCCTACCTGCCTGGCGACCTGGTCAACCGCATCAGCTTCGCCAAGACCAACGAAAAGCTGATCGCCGAGGGCCGCAAGCCTGCCCAGGCGTCGCCGGTGCTGCTGGGCATCTCGAAGGCGGCGCTGGCGACCGAATCCTTCCTGTCGGCGTCCTCCTTCCAGCACACTATCCGCGTCCTGGCGAGCAGCGCCATCGAGGGGCGGCGCGACGACCTGCTCGGTTTGAAGGAGAACGTCATCTTGGGCAAGCTAATCCCGGCAGGCACGGGCTTCCGTGACCCCAATGTGACCGAATACGAGGGCGTCTCGCTGGTGAGCGCGCCAGCGCAGCCCTCGCTCACCCAACGCGCGGAGATGGCGCTGCTGGGCATCGGAGAGTCGGAAAGCTTGTCCCTGGAGTCGTTGCCCTCCATCGAGGAGTTCCTGCGACAAGAGGACGAAAGCGACCAATCCGGTCAGTGATCGGGAGGGGGAAGGGCGACGCACCTTCCCCCCACTTTTTACACCGATGCTCACCGCTGAGCTGGACTACAATCTGCCGCCCGATCGCATCGCACAGCAACCCATCGAGCCGCGCGACCACGCCCGCCTGCTGGTGTGCGACCGCCGCACGCGGTCACATCAACATCGCTATTTTTACGAACTGCCAGACCTGTTGCAGGCGGGCGACTTGCTGGTTGCCAACGACACCAGCGTGATCAACGCGCGCATCCGCGCACAAAAGCCCACTGGCGGGCGTGCTGAGGTGTTGTTGCTGCGCAAACTCGACGAACGCCATTGGGAGGCGATGGTGGGCGGTCGCAATGTGCGTGAACTGCTCTTCCCGTTGCCGGAGGGGGGCGCGCTGCGCGCCAGCGTGGAGCCTATGCCCGGGCGCGCAGAGGGCGTGTTTCAGGTGCGCTTTGATCAGCCCGTGGAACCGTTCCTGGATCGCTTGGGCGAAGTGCCGTTGCCGCCCTACATCCACGCGCAATTGCAAGACCCCTCGCGCTATCAAACCGTTTATGCCCGCGTCGCGGGGAGCGCCGCAGCGCCGACCGCCGGCTTGCACTTCACGCCGCAGTTGATTGACTGCCTTCGACAGAAGGGCGTCCGGTTTGCCTTCGTCACGCTGCATGTGGGGCTGGACACGTTCAAGCCGATCACGGAGGCAACGGTGGAGGAGCACGTCATTCATAGCGAGTGGTGTCGTCTGTCGCTGGAGGTGGCGGCGGAGATCGCGCGCACCAAAGCCGCCGGCGGGCGCGTGATCGCGGTGGGCACGACCAGCGCGCGCGTCCTGGAGACCGCTGCGCAAACGCCAAACGGCGCAGTGGCGCCGTTTGAGGGCTTCACGTCACTCTACATCACGCCAGGCTACCAGTGGCGCGCGGTGGACGCGCTGATCACGAATTTCCACCTGCCGCGCAGCACGCTGCTGGCAATGGTGGGCGCGTTCATGGGGCTGGACTGGTTGAAGCAAACCTACGCGCTCGCCATCGCGGAGGGCTATCGCTTCTACTCGTTCGGCGACGCCATGCTCATCCTTTGAGCGGCGGCTGCATACGCTATAATTCCCGCGCTCTGCTGCAAGGAAAAGCTATGAAAGTGCTGCTCTTACAGGACGTGTACAACCTCGGCCAGGCGGGCGACGTGAAGAACGTCGCGGATGGTTACGGCCGCAATTACCTCCTGCCGCGCGGCTTGGCAGTGTTGGCTACCCCCGAAGCGTTAAAGCGCGCGGAGCGCGTGCGCCAGGCAGCTATCCAGCGGCGCGCCCAGCAAAAGGCAGACCTGGAAGCCATCGCGCAGTTGATTCATGGCAGCCGTTTCGTGTTTCATGCGCGCGCGGGCGAGAAAGGCAAGCTCTATGGCTCGGTGACTGCCGCGCAGATCGCCGCGCAAATCGCCGCCAAGATCGGCCGCGACGAATTTGACCGCCGCCGCGTCATGCTGCGCGACCCCATCCGCGAGGTCGGCACATACACCGTGAAGGTGCATCTCTCCCCTGACCTCGAGCCACACATCACCGTTGTCGTGTTGCCAGAAGGCGTTGCGGAGGAAGCCGCGCCTGCTGCGGAAAGCGCCGAGCCGCAACCTGCCACCGCCGACACCTAGCGCGCATCACCAGAGTTGAACACTTCTCTGCCTCGTCCCCTACAGGTCAGCGCAGCCGACGCTACGCTGACCTGTCATTTGTGTGGCTGCGCATACGACGCAGCTCACCTGCATCCTGTGCGCGTGATGCAGGGATGGCTCACGCTTGCCGCGACTTGCCGATGCTGCAGCGCTGGGCGCCTGGTGCGCGTGCCGGTGCCCTCTCACTGGCATCTCGCAGACCTGCACCCCGAAGAGGTGTGGCACTTCCTGCTGCACGATGCCGACGCAGACCGCGCGACAGAAACCCCATCGTCGGAAGAGTGGCAGGCGCTGCTGCTGTGAGCGCCGCGCGTGAAAACCGCGCGCCAGAGCAAACCGCCACATGTCTGCCATTTGCGATTACGAAGGCTCTGACTATCGCACGCGCTTCTGGCAAAACGCCAACCGCGCCTACGAAGACGCTGTGGAGCGCCTGGTGCTGCGCAGGCTGCTGCCCAGGCGCGGTAAGCGTCTGATCGAGTTCGGCGCGGGCTTCGGTCGCCTGGCTGACCTCTACGATGGCTACGATGCAGTCGTGCTGCTGGACTACTCGCGCTCGTTGCTCGGCGAAGCCATGCAGCGCTGGGGCGACGACCCGCGCTTCACCTTTGTCGTCGCGGATATTTACCGCTTGCCTTTCGCCCCCGCTGCGTTCGATGCTGCAACGATGGTGCGCGTGATCCACCACATCGCGGATGTGCCCGCCGCGCTGGCGCAAATTCACCGCGCGCTGGCGCAGGGCGCAACGTTTGTGCTGGAGTTCGCCAACAAGCGCCACCTGAAAGCGTTGCTGCGCTACGTCCTGCGCCGCCAGACGTGGAACCCCTGCCATCAGCAGCCAGTGGAGTTTGTGAAGTTGAACTTTGACTTTCATCCCGCGTGGATGTCTCAGCGGGTGCGCGAGGCGGGCTTTCAGGTGCGGCGCCAGGTCGCCGCATCGCATTTGCGCGCCGACTTTGTCAAGCGCTGGATGCCGCTCGCCTGGATGGTGCGCGCGGATGCGCTGTTGCAGCGCGTTGCTTCGTTCGTGCCACTTGCGCCCAGCGTGTTTTTGCAATTGGAGGCGCAGGGCGATGCCCAACCGTGGAGCGATCAGGCTAACGAGGCGATCTTCCGCAGCCCGATCTCTGGGCAGCCGTTGCGGCGCGAAGGCGACGTGTTGGTGTGCGACTCGGATGGGTCGCGCTGGCGCGTGGAGGGGCGTTTGTACGACTTTAAGGCGCCGTTGACATGACGCCCGGCTCTGGCGGCAAGACGAAGTTATAAAGCGCTGTGGGGGTGATGACGTAAAGCGTGTCGCTGGAGAAATCGAGCGAGAAGTCTATCGCCCCAACCAGCTCGTCATTTTCGCCGCGCAACTGTCGCACAAAGCGCCCGCTTTTGGTCAGCTCGATGACGCTGCCGCTGGCGCTATCCAGCACCAACACGCTGCCGCGGTTTGGGTCCAGCCCGCGCACGGCGATGGCGACCGGGTTCTGCAGTGGCTCAGGGAGATTGGTGATGATAAACTCCACAGGCTGGCGGTTGAAATACTTGAGCACTGCGCCGTTGCGTTGCAGCACGTAGATGGCGCCGTCAATCGCCATGTCGAGGCTATCTTGCAGCGTGCGGAACGGCGAGCGAAAGTAGGAATCCCCCTGCGTGAATGCATCGCCGCCCAGCCGATAGCGCCAGATTTGACCCACCTGCGTATCGAGCAGATACACTGTGTTGTTATATAGCTCGCCAGCCTGAACGCGCAGCGGCGTGGTGTCCGCGTTCACGGGCAGTTGGAGTGGCGCAGTCCTGCCTGTGGCAGAGCTGTACTCCAGCACGCGGTTGATCGAGAACAACACCAACCCCTCTGTGCGCCAGCGATTGTTGGCGGTGGTCGCCCAGGCGATGTCCGCCACTGGCGGTTGACCATCCAACTGAATCGGTGTGGGCTCGCCGATGACGGCGGTGCGCTCCGCGTTGAGCACAAAGTAGCTGGCGCTTTGTCCGTCCACGTCCAGGACATAAGCGCCCAGCGAGGCGGCAGCGATGCGGCGATTGCCGTCAGAAAGGCGCGCCAGCAGGTTCGGGCGCACGCGCGTGATTTGCTGAAGCTGATCGAGCCGCGCCCGCGCCTCTTGTTGTGCGCCCTCGAACGTCGCGGCGTCCTCCGGCGCGAGCGATTGATACTGGCTGATGAGCTGGAGCGCTCTGTCCCAGTTCAGCCGAACCTGTGTGGGATCGGTGGATTGACGCGCTATCTCCAGTTGCGTCTGCGCTTCCGTGCGCAGCCGCAGCCGCTCTGCTTCGCCGCTGAGCTGAAAATACAACACGCCGACTGTCACCCCGATCACAATCGGCAGGATCACAGCGATAGCCGCCAGCAGGAAGGTGATCACGCGCGCGCTGTCCACAGCGGGGGCAGGCGGGTCGTCGGGAAGGAGCTGCGCCACAAACGCGCTCGCCCCTTTGCGAACGGCGCGCCCGATCTGAATTAACCCGCGGCGCAACGCGCCCACAAGCGCCGAAGCTGCCGCTGGCGCTGCACGAGCAGACGGCGCAGCCGCGCGTGGTCTCTCGGTTGTCGCGTCAGACGAGGCGCGTTGCGGCTGAGGCGCGCCTTGCGCGGCGGGCGCGGCAACGGGGGGGACTGCTGGTGTAGGCGACTCGTCCACCGAGAACACCAAAGCTACCATCTGCCCATCCTTCACGTTCGCGTTGAGATACCCCGCCACCATCCGCGCGTCGCCCTTGCTCATGCAGGCGCGCACCAGCGCGTCGCTCACGCCCTGCGTGGAGCGCGCGCCAGTTAGGACGAACACATCGCCGATTTGCGGCTGGAAGTGGTCGAACTGCACCTCCACCGGCACAGTCTGACCGATGCACGCGCTCAAGGTTTGCGGGTCAGGGTGATGCGCCTCGAATGCGCCATTGGCAGCGCGGGCGAACGTGATCGCCGGACCGGCGCGGGCGATGATCACGTTTTGCGCCTCGGTGATCAGCGCGCAGGCGACCGATCCCTCGATGCGCCTGCTGGGCAGTGCGCCGCGGTTGAGCTGCATCACACGGTCGTTCAGCAGGCGAATCCCCAGCCGCAGCGCCGAAGTCACACCTCCCTGCGCATTGTTGAAGCCGTCCATCAGCACGCGCGCCAGCTCGGCGCACAGCGAGGCGGACGCACCGGGAAAATCCAGAAAGATGAACAGACGTTGCCCCGCGTGTCCGCTGTGGCGACCCGACAGGAAAGAGACTGCCTGTGGTGTTTCGCCCAGCTCTTGCCCATGACGGACGTTCACAGCGGAGTACGAGAAGTAAGCCATACCGTTAAAGTGCGCCTCTCAGGACTCACCAGCAAGCGCGCGCAGTTCGGCTTCGCTCAACAGAGGGATGTTCAACTGTTGCGCCTTGGTGATTTTACTTGCGCCTGGCGCTTCACCCACCACCAGGTAGCTGGTCTTCGCGCTGACGCTGTCCGTCACTTTGCCGCCTTTAGACGCGATCCACGCGGCAATCGCCTCGCGCGGCTGGGAGAGCGTGCCAGTGATCACAAACGTCTTGCCCTCCAGCGCACCGCCGATGGGCGCGCTGGCGCGCGGCGTCTGCGCGGGGTTCACGCCGGCGCGTTTGAGCTTGTCCACCAGCGCCAGTGTGCCCGGCTTACACGCCCATTCGTGCACGCTTTGCGCGATCACGGGTCCGATCCCCGCAATCGCTTGCAATTGTTGCGGGTCGCTTTGCGCTGCCTGAATGAGGGCGTCCAGGCTGCCGAAGTGCTCTGCCAGCACCTGCGCAGCCACCTCGCCCACGTGACGAATCCCCAAGCCCACCAGCAGGCGGCTCAAAGGTTGCCGCCTGGATGCGGCAATCGCGTCCAGCAGGTTCTGCGCTTTCTTCTCGGCGAACTTCTCCAACCCGAGCAGGTCTTCCTTGCGCAAGTAGTAAAGGTCGGCTACATCGCTCACCAAGCCGGCGTCCACGAGCTGGGCGACAATTTTCTCGCCCAACCCGACGATGTCCATCGCGTTGCGGCTGACGAAGTGCGCGATGGCGCGGTCCACTTTGCCGGGGCACTCGGGGTTGGTGCAATACAGCGCCACCTCACCAGGCTTGCGGACAAGCGGCGTCTCACAGAAGGGGCAGTGTGTGGGTGGCGTAATTGGACGCTCGTTTCCCGTGCGCGCGGCGACGACCGGACCAGCCACGTAAGGGATCACGTCTCCCGCGCGCTTGACGATCACGCGGTCGCCGATGCGAATATCTTTGCGCGCGATGTCGTCGTAGTTGTGCAGCGTGGCGTTGCTGATGGTGATGCCGCCCAGTTGCACTGGCTCCAGCACGGCGGTCGGCACGATGTTCCCTGTGCGACCGATGCGCACCACCACATCTTTCAAGAGGGTTGTCACCTCGCGGGCGGGGAACTTGAACGCAATCGCGCCGCGTGGGTCTTTGCCGACGTAACCGAGCGCGCGCGCCTCCGCCAGGTTGTTGAGCTTGATCACCATGCCATCGGTCTCGAATGGCAATTGGTCGCGCTGCGCCGCCCACATTTGACACCACTGGATAGCCTCCTCCAGCACCTGGAAGCGCCGCGCCACTGTGGGTGTGGCGAAGCCTATTGCGCGCAGGAGTTGCAGCGTCTCCCATTGGGTGGGCGGCGCCAGCTCGGGTGGTTCGCAGGCGACGATGCCGTAGAACAGCACCTGCAAGGGACGCCGCGCGGTCACGGCAGGGTCGAGCTGTCGCAGCGCGCCAGCAGCGGCGTTTCTGGGGTTGGCGAAGGTGCGCTCGCCCGCCAGGCGTTGTGCCTCGTTGAGTTGTTCAAATGCGGCGATGGGGATAAACGCCTCGCCGCGCACGGTCAGGCGCGCGGGCAGGCTGTCGCCTGTGCGGCGCAGCACCAACGGCACGCTGGGGATGGTGCGCAAGTTCGCGGTGATGTCCTCGCCGACGAAGCCGTCGCCGCGCGTTGCGCCGCGCACGAAGCGACCCTCCTCGTAGGTCAGCACGACGGTCAAGCCGTCAATCTTCGGCTCGACGACGTAGTCATCCGTGACGTGCCCGAATGCCGCGATGCGCTCTCGCCAGGCGCGCACCTCTGCTGGGTCGAACGCGTTTGCCAGGCTGAGGATGGGCTGTGGGTGGGTCACTTTGGCAAACTCGGCGGCGGGCGCGCCGCCGACCCGCTGAGTGGGCGAGTCGGGGGTGATCAGCTCGGGGTAAGCCGCTTCCAGCGCGCGCAGCGCCTGCATGAGCGCGTCGAACTCGGCGTCGCTCACGATCGGCTCGTTCAGCACGTGGTAGCGATAGTTGTGCTCGTGGATTTCGGCGCGCAGGCGCTCCGCCTGTGCGCGCGCCGCTTCCAATGTGGCTGCGATCTTGCTGTCGCCGGTCATCTGGTTGCTGATTGTAATTTTGGACGACGCCTGCGCTATTGCGCTTACAATGCTGAACTTGATGTCCAGCTCTGCCATCTACGATTTGCGCTCTTATCTCGACGTGCTGGAAGCGCATGGTCAGCTCATGCGCGTGTGTCCGCCGGTGAGCATCATTCACGAAGCAGCGAACATCGGCGCCACCTGCGAGCGCAGCGGCGGTCCAGCGCCATTGTTCGAGCAGATTTATCTGCACACGCCTGGCGACTGCTTTCAGGGGTGGCGACTGTTCAGCAGCGCGGTGGCGAACCAGGAACGGGTGGCTTTGGCGCTGGGGTGCGCGCGCGACGCCGTGACGCAGACGATGGCGCGCGCTATGGACCCGGCGAATGCCGTCCCTCCGCGCCTCGTGGATAATGCCCCCTGGAAGTGCAACCTCATCACAGACCCGAATCGAATTGACGTCAACCAGTTGCCTATCCCCAAGCACGCGCAGGGCGACGGTGGGCGCTTCATCACTGGCGGGGTGATCGTAAGCAAGCATCCGGAAACGGGCGTCGGCAATCTGGGATACAACCGCATGGAAATCCTGGGCCCGCGCACGCTGGGCATGAACATCAACCAGTGGCGTGATGTGCAGCGCGCGCATGCCGCTGCAGAAGCGCAGGGCAAGCCGCTGGGCATTGCTGTGGCAATCGGCTTGGACCCGGCGTTGATGATCGCCGCTGGCTGCAAATACGAGGGTGATGAGACCCACATCGCCGGTGCGATTCGTGGCGCGCCGATAGAAGTGACGCGCGGCGTCACTGTGGACGTGGACACGATCCCTGCTCACGCCGAGCTGGTGCTAGAGGGACACGTACTGCCAGGCGTTCGGCGCAGCGAAGGACCGCTGGCGGAGTTTCATGGCTACTACGGCGAGCCGTGGGAGTCTCCCGTCTTTGAAGTGACCGCCATCGGCTGGCGCGACGCGCCCATCTTCCAGACCATCGTGCCTGGTTGGAATGAACACATCTACATCGGCAACGTGCTGCCGCGAGAACCGTTGCTGCTGCGTTTTGTGCGCCACGCCAGCAAGAATGTGCGCGCCGTGCATATTCCGCCGTACACCAATGGGTTTCTGGTCGTGGTGCAACTTGAGCGCAAGACCAACATGGGCGAGCCGCGCAATGTGGCGCTGGCTGCCTTCGCCGCGCATCCGAACTTTCGCGTGTGCGTGGTGGTGGACGGCGATGTCAACATCTACGACCCCAGCGACTTGATGTGGGCGCTGACCACGCGCGTGGATTGGGGGCAGGACATCTTCACCATTCCGCGCGCGCAGGGACACGAGATGGATCCAGCCAACGACAGCAAGGGCATCGGCACCAAGGTCGGCATTGACGCGACGTTTGACAAAGGCAGACGCCCCTACGGACAGCGCGTCTCGTATCCTTGGGTGGAGCTAGCGAGATACATCGGCGCGCCCGAAAGCCCGTTGTCTTGAAAGCCCAGCAGCGCTTATCAACCCGCAGTCCTATAATCACCCTTAGACAGTTTAGGGGTTGACGTGAGGCTGGCGATCCTCTGATGAGCCAAATTGTTTCTGGGCGTGAGAACATCCCGCTGACGGCGCCAAACAAGGTCAATCGCTGGGCGAGGCGCTTTCTCCACGCTTTGCCGGGCGCTGTGGTCGTGATTGCTGGCGGGTTGCTGATCGGGCTGGGTGTGGATCTGCCTTTGCGCGCTTCTGCGCGCGTCTCCTCCTGGTGGTGGCTGGCGGTGGTCATACCGTCTTTGGCGGGCGTGGTGGCTGCGCAAGTGTTGATCCATCGCGCGAGGGGTGGTGCATCTCAAGCGATGAGGCGCGCCCCCTTAAACCTCGCTCACATCACCACGCGCCACCTGCACAACGCAGCGCAACAGGCGCTGACGTACCGCGACCGCACCGACCGCGCCGCGGGACGTTTCGTCGGCAGACCGATGCAGGCTCGCATGTGCGACATCGCCGATCGCGTGGATGTCTGTGTGCGGCAGATATGCGCGCTGGCTGAGCAAATTGACGCCTGTTACCAAGCCACACCGACGCTCACCCCGTCGCAGCAGCCACACCCCGCGACGCCGCTCACCGAGCTGATCGCGCGCGCCGAGCTACAACTGGAGGTCGCTCTCGCCAGCCTGGGAGCGCTGTACTCAAAAGTGTTGCTCATGCATGCGCGCGAGGTGGACGGCAGCAAGTTTCACAGCTTGCAGCAACATCTGGATGAACAAATAGACGCGCTGCGCAGCACAGCCGCGGATCTGGAGAGCGCGAGGGCGCGCTCAGCCGCAGAGACTGAACAGTCCGTGGCGCTGTCAACCCCTTCGTCTGGATAGGCGCCGCATGGAAGTCGCGCAAGCGTTTTTCGACGTTTTAACCAACCCCGACATCGCCTACACTTTGCTGATCATCGGTCTGTTGATGGTGGTGCTGGCGTTCGCTGTGCCTGGCACAGGCGCGGTAGAGGCAGTGGCGGTGGTGTGTCTGGTGTTGGCGACGATCGGCTTGTCGCGCTTACCAGTCAACATCGCTGGCGTGGTGTTAATTGTGGCTGGCGTCGCCTTGCTCATCGCGGACTTGAAGGTGCAGAGCGGGCTGGTTGCCCTTGCTGGCGCGGTTGCGCTGGGGCTTGGTTCGCTGTTTCTGTTTCAGCCGGGGCAGTCCGCTGTGTCTGTCTCGCTGTGGCTCGTCGCGCTGACCACGCTGGGCACGGCGGCGTTCTTTGGGTTTGGCGCGACGCGCGCGATGCGCGCCATGCGCACGCCCGTGCGCATGGGCGATTTGCAATCCTTAGTTGGGCGCGTGGGTGTGCTGCGCACAGACCTGATAGAGGATAATAACTACACGGGCACCGCGCACATCGCCGGTGAGCTGTGGACAGTCAAGTCCAATCAAGCGATACCTGCGCATAGCGAAGTTGAGGTGGAGCGTGTAGAAGGGCTAACGCTGATTGTGCGTCGGCACATGCTCAGTCGGGAGACTGCTCGCACCTAGTTTCGACCTCCTATCTGGGTTACGCTGGCGAGGGCGGGGTCGCCTGCAGATCACTGTTTTGGAAGGAGCAACAACTGATGGAAGAGCTTTTGGGCGGAGCGGTAGGACTGGTGGCGCTGCTGTGTGTGGCGCTGCTGGTCTTCTTTGGCTTCATCGGCGCGTTCAACACATACATTCGCGTCGTGCGCGAGTACGAGCGGCTGGTTGTCTTTCGGCTGGGTCGCTCCATCGGTGTGCGCGGACCAGGTCTGGTGATCCTGATCCCGTTCATTGACTCGGCGCAAAAGGTGGACCTGCGCGAGCAGTTCATGGAAGTGCCGCAGCAGACCAGCATTACCAAAGATAACGCGCCGATCAGCATTGACTTCTTGATTTACTGGAAAGTCGTCGAGCCAGAGCGCAGCGTGTTGCAGGTGGGCAACTTTGCGGCGGCTTCGCAGGGCATCGCCACCACGACGCTGCGCGCCGTGATCGGCGACATCACGCTGGACGATGTGCTCGCCCAGCGCGAGCGCATCAACACCGTGCTGCGCAGCAAGCTGGACGAGGTGACCGAGCGCTGGGGCGTCAAGATCACCGCTGTTGAAATCCGCGAGATCGTGCCGCCGCGCGACATCCAGGACGCGATGAACCGCCAGATGAGCGCCGAGCGCACGCGGCGCGCCTTGGTGACCGAGGCGGACGGCAAGCGCGAGGCAGCTATCCGCCTGGCGCAGGGCGAGAAAGAGGCTGCTGTCTTGAAGGCAGAGGGCATGAAGCAGTCCGCCATCCTGGAGGCGGAAGGTCAGAAGATGGCGCAAGCGCTGCGCGCCGAAGGCTTTGCGGTTGCCCTGCAGAGCATCTTCGAGGCGGCGCGCAAAGTGGACGCCAACACCATGATGCTGCAATACCTGGAGGCGCTTAAGGAGATTGGCGCCAGCCCGTCCACCAAGTACATCTTCCCGATGGAGTTCACCTCGCTGATCAAGCCGCTCTCTGGGATAGTCGCCAAAGCTGACAGCGACGGCAACACCGACAAGTGAGCAAGTTCCCTGCAAGCTGACGCAATGAACAGCCACACGTTCGATCAACTGGACGCGCGCATCACACGCTGGATGGCTCGTTATGGCATCACGCTGCTGCGGATTGGTCTGGGTGTGGTGTTCTTTTGGTTTGGTGTCTTGAAGTTTGTGCCGGGCTTAAGCCCGGCACAAGACCTGGCTGCCCGCACGATCAACACCGTCACGTTTGGGCTGTTCCCTGCACATCTGAGCGTGATCGTGCTGGCTGCCTGGGAGTGCGCGATCGGGCTGGGCATGATCACAGGCAAATTCCTGCGCGTCACTATTCTGCTTCTGCTGCTGCAGATGCTCGGCACGCTCACCCCGCTGTTCCTGTTCCCAGACGAGACGTGGCAGGTGGTTCTGCTGTCGCCCACGCTGGAGGGTCAGTACATCATCAAGAACATCGTGCTGGTCAGCGCAGCGTTGGTGATCGGCGCTACGGTGCGTGGGGGGTATGTGCTGGCTGACCCGAAAGATTGCCAGCCTGACGCGGGGAAATGAAGTGTGTCATTTCCTCATAGGGAGTGAGCGCGGGCGGACCGGGCGCGTAGAAGATGCGCCGCGAGCGCAGCTCCGCCACGCATGACCAGAGCGTGATGAGCGCGCCGCTCAGCCCGCACATGGGCACGGAGCGGTCCGCCATCACTTGCATCGCCCAGCGCAGCAGGTCGCCAGTTGGCTCGGCTCGGTGCAGGAACGCCAGGCGGCACTCAGAGTGCGCCGTGGCGCGGTTGCCCATCAACGGCACCATGTCGGGATGGCGGAAGTGATTGGTCGCTGCAAGCGTGTCGCCCTCTGCAGCAAGCACGCGCGTGCGGCGTGGGTCCGCCTCAATGACAAAGGCTTCCTCCGCGTCCGCCACCAGATAGTTCAGCGCGCTCAGGTGTGGCATGTGCGCGATCAGGTCGGCGGCTTCGCGCGCGCTGGTGCATGTCTCCAGCGCTAATCGCGGCACCAGGTGAAAGGGCACGCCTGGCTTAAGCGCGGCTTCGTCGGGCAGATCGGTCATCACCACATGCAGCGAAACGAACAGCCCGTGCGCGTTCATGCCATCGTAGCGCCCGCAGGGGACGCTGCCGCGCGCCCCAACGCTGGCGTGTGCGCAGCAGTCGGGCTGAAAGCCGATGCGCTGCCGTCGCACCTGCTGAGGCAGATAGTCGTAGTTTCGCCCCACCACGACACCTTGCTGGGTGAAGCGGACGAACGTGGAGCACCCTTCGCCGAACTCGGTGGTGAAGCCCGCCTGCAAGTGTTCGGGGCGCACACGCGCTTTCAAGTTCACCCGACAGCACTTTCGCCAAAGCTCATCGCGCGGATAGCGCTGCGCGTCGGCGTAGGCGTCCAGCTCATCCAGCAGAGGGGGGTGCAACTCGCGCACCACGCTGCGGCAAGCCAGCGCGAAGCGCTTTGTCGGCGGCGCCTGCCACCAGAACTGCATTTGGAAAGGCGGATCGGCGCTGCCCAGCACGAATCCAGCATGAGCATGACTGCCGCGAATGTGGAACTTGCGGTAGTCTGCCGCTTCAAAGGGGGTGTGGCTCATGCGGAGACGTATTGCGCCTCAATGACGTTTGGCACCTGGTCGCATCGGCTGAGCAAGCGCACCAGTTGCTGAGCGCTTTGCGCCTGCACGTCAAACCACAACTTGACGATGCTCTGGTTGTTGTTAGCGTGCAAGCCGTAGTCTCGAATGTTCACGCCGTGATCGGAGACCTGCCGTGTAATATCCGCCACCAGTCCGATGCGGTTCACGCATGTCAGTTGCAGCCGGGCTTCGTAGAGGTCCACTTGATTGTTGGTGACGAAGGCGACCTTCACAAAGCGGCGCTCATCCTTCCCGATCAGCTCTTTGCAGTCGCGGCGGTGCACCTTGACGCCTCTGACGCCTTTGCCAGGCAACGTCACCACCAAGCCGACCACGTCGTCGCCAGGCTGTGGGTTGCAGCACTTTGCCACTTCGCAGACTGTGGTCGGCAGGTTTGCCAGCACGAAGTGACCTTTGCGCGCAGGGTCTTGTGCGCGGAGTCTCGACTTTTTGGGGAGGGCGTGCGTCTCTGGCGCTTGCTTCTGTTGCTGTTGCTCTTTGAGGCGGCGTCGCCTTTCTTCGATCAGGCGCGCCGAGATCGCCTGTTGTGATAGCTCGCCGCAGCCGATGCGCTCGAAGAACAAATCCACTTTATCCTCCTCGACGCGGAAGAGCTTGAGCACATCTGCCATGCTCAACATGTTGGAGACGCCCATCTGCTTCATGCAGCGCTCCAGCAATTCACGGCCGGCTTTGATGTTCTCCGCGCGGTCGAGCTTGCGGAACCACTGGCGGATTTTGCTGCGCGCGTGGCTGGTGATGGCATACGCTTCGTTCAACAGCCAGTCGCGGCTGGGGGTGGCGTCGGGTCGGGTGAGGATCTCGACGCGGTCGTTGTTTTGTAGCTGATACGTCAGCGGCACCAATCGTCCGTTCACTTTCGCGCCGCGGCAGTGATGCCCGATCTCGGTGTGGATGCGATAGGCGAAGTCGAGCACAGTGGCGCCGACAGGTAGGTCAATCAGCTTGCCCTTCGGCGTGAAGCAATACACGCGGTCGCTGAGCTGATCGGTCTTTACAGCTTGCAGGAATTCAGTGGCGTCCTGCGTGCCGCTGCTGATGGTCTGGATGGATTCGCGCAGGCGCTCGATGCGCTCGCGGTAGTCTTCTTCGATGGCGCCTCGGTCTTTGTAAAGCCAGTGTGCGGCAACGCCGTACTCCGCAGCCTGGTGCATGCTGCGGGTGCGAATTTGCACCTCTAGCAGCTTCCCCTCTTCTGGACAGACGGTGGTGTGCAGGCTGCGATACATGTTGTCTTTGGGGACGTTGATGTAGTCGCGCAGGTCACCCGAATAACGCCACAGCGTGTGAACCACCCCCAGCACGATGTAACACATTTGCACACTGCGCATGCGCAGCAGTTGCCTTTGCCGTTCCTGGCTCGGCGCGCCACTGCCTGAGCTTTGTTTGTCACTCCCCAGGTCGCGGTATTGCTGAATTTCCTCTTCGGTCTCTTCGATGATGACGCGAATCCCCTCCGTGTCCTGGATGCGGTCGAAGGGCACGTCCTTGCGGTGCATCTTCTCCCAGATGCTGTAGATTTGCTTGGCGCGCCCGGTCACCTCGACGTTGGTGATGCCAGCTTGTGCCAGCGCTTCGCGGAGCTGCGCGACGTAACGCTGCACGCGCGCCTCGCGCTCTTCGTGATTCTCTTGCAGAAGCCTGGCGATGTAGGCGTAAGCTTCTGGCTCCGAGTAGCGAAAGCCCAGGTCCTCTAGCTGTCGCTTCCACTCCCAGATGCCCAGTCGGTTTGCGAGCGGGGCGTAGATTTCCAGCGTCTCGCGGGCGATGCGTCGCTGGCGTTCGGGTGGCAGGCTGCCCAGTGTCTGCATGTTGTGCAGCCGGTCGGCAAGCTTGATCAGCACCACGCGGATGTCGTTTGCCATGCCCAGCAGCATCTTGCGCAGCGACTCCGCCTCGCGCTCGGTGCGGTATTTGAACGTCTCGGATTCGCCTTGGGTGGTCTCGCGCTTGCTGATCTTGGTGACGGCGTCCACCATGTCGGCGATCTCGTCCCCAAATTGCGCGCGCACTTCGTCGAGCGAGACTTTAGTGTCCTCGACCACATCGTGCAGCAACGCTGCGATCACAGTGGGAGCGTCGAGGTTCAACCTGGCGAGGATGATCGCCACCTGGAGCGGGTGGGTGATGTAAGGCTCGCCGCTGGATCGCTTTTGGTCGCCATGAGCTTCCTTCGCCAGCTCATAGGCTTTGTGAATCGCCGCCAGGTCGTGCGGAGTGCAGCGTGAAGCCATCAGGTCAACGAGCGCTTGAACCGAGGTCTCCACTTGCTTGACCGCATCATCCTGCATGGCTACTCACCCCTTTTTCGGCGACCCATCTTAAATTACGATTCTATCATCGGAACGGATGCACCTTAAAAGTTGCAGTGCGCAGGCGCCCTGTTTGCGCAGCGCAGTGCGGTGCGGTTTACTTTGCGTGGGGGCGGTTGGCGTAGATCTCTCGATACACAGCCGCCGTTTCCTCAGCGATGCGGCGCATGGTGAACTGCGCCAGCACGCGCTGGCGTCCTGCGCACGCCAGGCTGTGGCGCAGCTCAACATCGTTGAGCAGCCGATGCAGGTGCTGCGCGAGGGCGTTGTCATCTTCTTCTTCAAAGACCAGCCCCGCTTCGCCTGCCACGTGGGGCGCTTCGCCACAGCGAGAGGTGATCACCGGCACGCCGCAAGCCATCGCCTCGATCAGCACACGCCCAAACTGCTCTTTCCACTGCGGCGTTGTGCGAGAAGGCAGCACGAAGGCGTCGAGTTGGCGATAGAAGGCGGGCATTTGCGTTGAGGGCAACGGCGGCTTGAAGGTGACGCGCTCGCCGACGCCGAGCTGTCGCGCCAGGCGTTGCAGCGCCGCAGCTTGGTCGCCCTCGCCCACAACGATCAGCCGGGTGTGAGCAGGCAGCCGCGCGAAGGCGCGCATCAGCACGTCCACGCCCTTCTCGCGCACCAGCCGACCAGCATAGCCGATGGTGAAGCGGTCGGATGGCGGGTGAGGTGCTGGTTGAAACTGTGACTCGTCCACGCCAAATTGTGGTACCACGCGCATGAGCCGTTGAAACCCCTTTGCGCGCCATACCTGATGTGCTTCCTGGTTGCCGACGATGGCAGCGTTTGCGTGGCGCAGCACGTCGCGCTCCATCCAGCAGAACGGCGGAGGGTAGCGCTTGAGCAAGTTCTGCCACGAGAAGAACACAATGCGCGGTCGCCGCGGCAGGCGCAGCGCGCAGCGCATGGCGTGCCAGGTGGCGAAGTTGTAAGGCTCTTCGTCAATGTGAAAGACATCAGGTTGAAGCGCGTGCAGCGTGCGCGCGAGGGTGGGGTAGTAGTGCAGGTGAAAGTGGTGGCTGAAGCGGATCGGCAACGCGCGCAAGTCGTAGCCTTGTGTGAACGCGCACTCTGCGGCGCGCCCTTGCCAGGACTGAGGCACGAGCACGGTGAGCGCTACATCTGGCTCAGCCGCTATCCATTCCGCCTTGCGCTGGTAGGCGCCTACTGCGAGCGCCTTGGAGAGGATCACCACGCGCATGATGCGGTCGCCGCGCGGTCGCACGACCAGGCTTCCTCTTCCTCAGGTGGGGTTGGGGTGAACTCGCACTCTGGCAGCAACCCTTTCTGATAGCGCTCGTAGAACGTGTTCAGATGATCGTGAAAGGCGCTGACGCTCTCGCAGGTGACCAGTTGCTGGCGCAACGCGGACGCGTGTGGCAGTCCTTGCAAATAGCGCACCGCGTGTTTACGGAAGAGGATCAAGCCGCGCTCGCCGTAATAATCCAGCATGGCTTGCAGATGGCGGCGCAACAGCGCCAGCACATCCTCCACGGTCACCTGCCAGCGATCTTTGCGTTGGAAGATCCAGGGGTTGCCGATGGCGGCGCGACCGATCATCACGCCGTCGCAGCCAGTGTGCGCTTTGATGCGCGCGATGTCGGCGACGGTTTTGACATCGCCGTTGCCGATGACCGGGATGCGCACCGCCTGCTTGACCTCTGCGATGGCGTCCCAGTCGGCGACGCCTTTGTAGGCTTGCTCTTTGGTGCGCCCATGCACGGCGATGAGCGAGGCGCCGTTGTCCTCTAGGATTCTGGCGATCTCAAGATAGTTGCGCGAGCGCGAGTCCCAGCCCAGGCGGATTTTGGCTGTGACAGGCACGCGCACAGCTTTGCTCAGCCGGCTGAAGATGCGGGCGACTTTCAGCGGCTCGCGCAGCAAGCCCGCCCCAGCGCCACGCCCGCTGACATTGCTCACCGAGCAGCCCATGTTCAGATCAATGATGCCTGGTCCGAGCCGCTCGATGTGTTGCGCCGCCGCCACGATGCGGTCCTCGTCGTTGCCGAAGATTTGAAAGGATAGCTGCGGCTTCTCGCTTGGGTGATAGTCGAGCTGGCGCAGCGCTGCGGGCACGTCGCGCAGCAACGCCTCGCAGGAGGTGAACTCGGTGTAGCTCATCGCCGACCCATACTCGCGGCAGATCAGCCGATAGGGCAGATCGGAGATGCCGTCCATCGGCGCGAGGATCAGGTCGCCGAAAACAGGCACGTCGCGCACATAGAACGTGGGCTGCATACCTCGTCGGGATTGTACTCTGTGACGCTTTCTGGATCAGCGGCTTGCTGTAGTGTGCGTTGTGCGCTTGAAGCGTAGAATGCGCAGCATGTCCAAGATACTGGTCACGGGAGGAGCCGGCTTTATTGGGTCGCATGTGGTGGAGGCGCTGCTGCAACGGGGGCACTCTGTCGTAGTGCTGGACGATCTCAGCGGTGGATTCCGCGATAACGTCATGGACGACGCAGAGCTGGTGGAGGGCAGCATCAACGACATGGAGCTGATCAACGCGCTGTTTGAGCGCCATCGCTTTGACTATGTCTATCATCTTGCCGCCTACGCAGCCGAAGGACTCAGCCACTTCATCAAGCGCTTCAACTACACCAACAACTTGATCGGCAGCGTGAACTTGATCAACGCAGCGATCAACTACGAATCCCGATGCTTCGTCTTCACCTCTTCGATTGCTGTGTATGGCAGCGCACCCGATCTTCCTTTCACAGAGGAGACGGTGCCACAGCCAGAAGACCCCTACGGCATCGCCAAGCTGGCGGTGGAACAAGAACTGCGCGCGTCGCACGAGATGTTTGGCTTGAACTACATCATCTTCCGCCCGCACAATGTGTATGGCGAGCGTCAGAACATTGGTGACCGCTACCGCAACGTGGTGGGGATTTTTATGAACCAGATTTTGCAGGGCAAGCCGATGACGGTCTTCGGCGATGGCGAGCAAACGCGCGCCTTCAGCTACATCCGCGACATTGCGCCTATTCTGGCAGAGGCAATTGAAACCCCCGCTGCCTGCAACCAGGTGTTCAACATCGGCGCGGACACTCCTTACACCGTGAACGCGCTGGCTGAAGCTGTGGCAAAGGCGATGGGCGTGGAGCCAAACGTCGTCCACGTGCAGCCGCGCAAGGAGGCAAAACACGCTTTCGCCTCCCACGAGAAGGTAGATCGGGTGTTTGGTGCTCGCCCAAAGACTTCGCTGGAAGATGGCTTGGCTGCGATGGCGGAGTGGGTGAAGCGTCATGGCGCGCGCAAGAGCAAGGCGTTTGAGAACATCGAAATCCTTAAGCACTTGCCCCCTGTGTGGTTGGAGCATTGAAGCCGCGCTTTCAGCACGCCAAAACGCGCGTCTGCGCAACAAGTATAATCAAGAAAGCTCTCAACCTTAAAAAAAGCGCATTGCAATCTTAAAAACTCGTCTATGAGTGACACCCCCGTCCTTGACCAGGACCCCGAGCAACCCATTGAACCCGCGCCGGCAGTCGGCTTGATCCGAGAGACGGACATTGAACGCGAGATGCGCTGGTCGTATCTCGACTATGCGATGAGCGTGATCGTCTCTCGCGCGCTGCCAGACGCGCGAGACGGCCTCAAGCCCGTCCAGCGGCGCATTCTGTACGTGATGCACGATACGGGCGCGCGCGCCAACGCGCCCTATCGCAAAAGCGCGCGCGTGGTCGGCGACGTGCTCGGCAAGTATCACCCCCATGGCGATAGCAGCGTGTACGACGCCCTCGCACGCATGGCGCAGGATTTCTCCATCCGCTACCCGCTTATTGACGGACAGGGCAATTTCGGCAGCGTGGACGGAGACCCCCCCGCTGCCATGCGCTACACCGAAGCGCGCCTGTCGCGCATTGCGGAGGAGCTGCTGGCTGACCTGGATAAGGACACAGTGGACTGGGCGGACAACTTCGACGGCACGCTGAAAGAGCCTACCGTGCTGCCCGCTGCGCTGCCGAACTTCTTAATCAACGGCGCATCGGGCATCGCAGTTGGCATGGCGACCAACACCCCTCCCCACAATCTCGCCGAAATCTGCAATGCCGTCGCTTACTTGATTGACAACTGGGAGCGCCTGGACGAGATCACGGTTGACGACTTGATGCGAATCGTGCCCGGTCCAGACTTCCCCACAGGTGGTTTGTTGATCGGTCGAGAGGGCATCGCCTCCGCCTACGCGGCGGGGCACGGGCGGCTGGTGATGCGTGGTGTGGCGCGCATCGAAGAGATGAAAGGGGGACGACATCAAATCGTGATCACCGAGCTGCCCTATCAGGTGAACAAGGCGTTGCTGATTGAGCGCATCGCGGAGCTGGTGCGGGAAGGGCGCATTGAGGAAATCAGCGACTTGCGCGATGAAAGCGACCGCAACGGCATGCGCATCGTGATCGAGCTGCGCCGCGGCGCGCAGCCAAATCGCGTGCTGAACCGACTGTACAAATACACTGCGCTGCAGAGCACCTTCGGCGTGCAGTGCCTCGCGCTGGTCGCCGACGAGGACGGGCGTTTGCAGCCGCGTCTGCTCAGCTTGAAGCGCGCGCTGCTCATCTTCATCGAGCATCGGCGCGAAGTGGTGCGGCGACGCAGCGAGCACGACCTCGCCAAGACCCGCGCGCGCGCGCACATTCTCGAGGGCTTGCGCATTGCGCTCAACTTCCTGGATGAGGTCATCCGCATCATCCGCAGCGCCGAGGATGCTGAAAGCGCCAAGTCGCAGCTCATCGCTCGCTTAAGCCTGACCGACGCCCAGGCGCAAGCCATCCTCGACATGCAATTGCGCCGCCTGGCTGCGCTGGAGCGTCAAAAAATTGAAGACGAGTATCAGAGCTGTCTTCAGACCATCGCGTACCTGGAGGACCTGCTGGCGCACCCGGCGAAGATCCTCGCGTTGATCAAGCAAGACACACTGGCGTTGGCAGAGAAATACGGCGACCCGCGCCGCACGCGCATCGTCGCCGATGCGCAGGAAGATTTTGAAGATGAGGAGCTGATCCCCGACAAGGCAGTGCTGGTCTCGCTGACCGAGAAGGGCTACATCAAGCAGACGCCTGTGGACGCATACCGCGCCCAGAATCGCGGTGGGAAAGGCGTGATGGGTATGGCGACTCGCGAAGAGGACGAAGTGGTCTTCCTCTTCAGTGCACGCACACACGACACAGTGCTCTTCTTCACCAATCGCGGCAGAGTGTATGCGCTCAAAGCGTATCAAATCCCAGAAGCAGATCGCGCCTCGCGCGGCGTGTATCTGGCGAACCTGATCGCCTTGAGCGAAAACGAGCGGGTCACGGCGGCGTTGCCCATCCCGCGCGCTTTGTTGAGCGCGGTGCGCGCCGAGGCGTCAGAGCCAGAGACCGCCGAAGCAACGCCTATCACCGAGGACGAGAGTGATCTGCGCGATGATGAGGGAGTGCTGGCGGGTGCGGAGAACGCGAATGGCAACCTTCAGCCGATGATCGCGATGTGCACGCGTAAGGGGCGCATCAAGCGCGTCGCGTTGAGCGAATTCGCCAGCATTCGCGCCAGCGGTCTGATCGCCATGTCGCTGGCTGATGATGACGAGCTGAGCTACGTGCGCCTCACACCAGGCAACAGCGAGTTGATTCTAGTCACGGCGCAGGGGCAGGCGCTGCGCTTCAGTGAGACGCTGGTGCGGCGCATGGGGCGCTCGGCGAGCGGCGTGCGCGCAATGCGCTTTAAGAAAGAGGGTGACTATATCGCCGGCATGGAAGTGGTGGAGGAGGGCGGCTTGTTGCTCACAGTGACCGAGCGAGGGTTTGGCAAATGCACGCCACTGGAGGAATACACCGCTAAGGGACGTGGCGGCAGCGGTATGCGCACCATGAGCGATGCGCTGGACGTGACCGGCGAGCTGGTCGCCGCGCGGGTGGTTCAACCCGACGACCAGATCACCATCATCAGCGCCGGGGGCGTGGTGCTGCGCCAAAGGGTGGGCGACATCCCACGCAGCGGACGCGCCACGCGCGGCTCGCGCTTGATCGCGCTGCGCGAGGGCGACGCGGTGGCGAGCGTGGCGCGCCTAGCGCGGGTGGACAACTCCTAGCGCGATCCGCCTTTGCCGCATCTGTGCTATAGCTGTTAGCAGAGTGCGGCTACCACTGTTTCAACCTTCCCTGTTCGCCAATCGCGCCGACGCCGGTGCGCAACTTGCAGCGCGTGTGGCGCGCCACCTCGGCGAACACGAGCCAGCGCTGGTGTTGGCGTTGCCGCGTGGCGGGGTGATTGTCGGCGCTGCCATCGCGCGCGCGTTGCGCGTGCCGCTCGATGTGGTCGTGGCGCGCAAGCTGGGCGTGCCGCAGCAGCCAGAGCTGGCGATGGGCGCGATCACGCGCACGGCGCAAGTGCTGTTGCCAGACGTGATCGCCAGCTTCGAGATCAGCGACGAGACGCTCGAAGCAGTGATCGCAGCAGAACAAGCCGAATTAACGCGCCGAGAGGCGCTTTACCGAGGCAATCGCCCTCTCCCTGAATTGAGAGATAAGTGTGTCATTCTCACAGATGATGGCATTGCCACCGGCGCAACCATGCTGGCAGCCATCGCCACCGTTCGCCCCCATCGTCCTCGCCAGGTGATCGTCGCAGCGCCAGTTGTTGCATTCGAGGCGCTGCCCCATCTCGCTCGCAAGGCGGATCGCGTCGCGTACCTTGTCGCGCCAAAGCGCATGGGGAGCATCGGTTTGTGGTATCAGGACTTTCATCAAGTGAGCGATGACGAAGTGCGCGCTGCTTTGCAAGCCTGCGCTACAGACGCGGCGGATGCCCTGCAGCGCGAGTGAATGAACGCCATGCGGTGCACTTCACGAGACTCTCAGCGCTGACCTCTATAGTCCGCAGCCAATGACCCTATTCAAGACAGGCTTGCGCTATCTCCTGCGCAAACCCTTTCAAACTATCTTGTGTGTGGTTGGCGTCGCGCTGGGTGTGGCGGTGGTGATCGCAATTGACCTGGCGAACGGCAGCGCATCGCGCGCGTTTGACCTGAGCACAGAGACGGTTGCCGGCAAAGCCACCCACCAGGTGATCGGCGCAGGTGGCACGCTGGACGCTGAAGTGTATCGCCGCTTGCGCGTGGATTTTGATGTGCGCCCGTCTGCGCCGGTGGTTGAGGGCTACGCCACAGCGATAGAGCTTGACCAGCAGCCCGTCCGCGTGCTGGGCGTGGATGTCTTCGCTGAAGGACCTTTCCGCAGCTACATCGGCAGCGCAGGCAACCCGCTGCAAGGCGCTGACCTCACCGAGTTTCTCACGCGCAGCGATGCCGTCTTGATCGGCGCACCACTGGCGCAGCGCTATGGTCTGCAACTCGGCGACACGCTCACCTTGCGCATCGCCGACATGCGACACATCATGCGTATTGTCGGCGTGTTGCAGCCGGAAGACGACAACAGCCGAAACGCGCTCGACGGCTTGCTGATTGCCGACATCAGCACAGCGCAGCAGTTGTTTAACATTCCTGGACGCCTCAGCCACATTGATCTGATCGCCGACGAGCGCACGGAGGAGGGGCAGCGCCTGCTGGCGCGCGTGCGCGAGGCGCTGCCAGAGGGCGCGCAGTTGGTCAAACCGCGCGCCCGCAGCCAGAGCGTGGAAAGCCTCACGGATGCCTTCCGCCTCAATCTGACAGCGCTGAGCTTGCTGGCGCTGGTGGTCGGCATGTTCCTGATCTACAACACAATCACCTTCTCCGTTGTGCAGCGCCGCCCGTTGATCGGCACGTTGCGCTGCCTGGGGGTGACCCGCCGTGAGATTTTTCGCCAGGTGCTGTCGGAGTCGCTGTTGATCGGCGTGATCGGCGGGGTGCTGGGAGTAGGTCTTGGTATCTTTTTAGGGCGCGGCGCGGTGGTGTTGGTGACGCAGACGATCAACGACTTGTATTACGTGGTCAATGTGCGCGATGTGGCGTTAGACACCTGGTCCCTGGCAAAAGGCTTCGGTCTGGGGCTGGTCGCCACGCTGGTGGCTTCTGTGCCGCCAGCATACGAGGCGACCAGCACGCCGCCCATCACCGCGCTGCGACGCAGCAACGTGGAGCGCAAAGCGCAGCGTCTGCTGCCGTGGTTGGCGCTGGTGGGCGTAGTGTTGTTTGGCATCGGCGCCGTGTTGGAGTTGGGCTTTAACGTGCTCGTGATCAATCTGGCGGGCATCTTCTTTCTGCTGATCGGCGTGGCGCTGGTCTCGCCGCTGATCACGGTCGGCTTGATGCGTGTGCTGGTGCGACCGCTTGATCTTGTCGCTGGGGTGGTGGGGCGCATGGCTGCGCGCACGGTCACTGGCGCGATCTCGCGCACAGCCATTGCTATTGCCGCGTTGATGGTGGCGGTCTCGGTCATCATCGGCTTGCAGAGCATGATCGGTAGCTTCCGCATGACGGTGGAATCCTGGCTGGCTTCGTCGTTGACGGCGGATATTTACGTCTCGCCACCAGCGGGGGTGACTGCCGTGAACGTCTCGATTGACCCAGAGGTGGTGGAGCAGTTCCGCGCGGTGCCTGGAGTGACAGAGTTGACGTTGTTCAACCGTGTGCCAGTCAACTTCCGTGTGGGAGACGAGCTGCGCAGCAGCACGCTGCTGGCGGTGGACTCAGACCGCGAGCGACCCGCAGCGGAGTTCGTCTGGACGGCGCGCGACCCTGCTACGTTGTGGCGCTCGATGCGCGGCGCAGATGAGGTCATGGTGAGCGAGCCGTTTGCTAATCGCTATGGCATCACGCCGCAAAACGCCACGCTGCGGCTGATCACCGAGCGCGGCGAGCGTGAGTTTCGCGTGGTGGCGGTGTATTACGACTACGCCACTGATGCAGGCATCATCCTAATGCGCTGGGAGACCTTCCGCGCGTACTTCAACGATGATCGCATCTCGTCTTTTGCGTTGTACGTGGACCCAAACGTCGCGCCCAGTGCAGATGAACTGCGGCGTCAATTTGCAGGGCGCGATTTGCTCATCTCCGCAAATCGGGAGCTGCGCGCGAACGCGCTTCAGATCTTCGACCGCACGTTTGCCATCACGGGTGCGTTGAACCTGCTGGCGACGCTGGTGGCGTTCATCGGCGTGTTGAGCGCGTTGATGGCGTTGCAGATCGAGCGCACGCGCGAGCTGGGCATGTTGCGCGCCAACGGCATGACACTGCGCCAGCTTTGGCGCATGACCACGCTGGAAACCGGCTTGATGGGCGGCACGGCGGGACTGCTGAGTATGCCTACGGGCTTGCTGCTGGCGGTGGTGCTGGTGTACATCATCAACTTGCGCTCGTTTGGCTGGACAATTCGCCTCTCACTGGACGCGGAGACATTTGTGCAGGCGTTTGTCGTCGCGCTGCTCTCGGCGCTGTTGGCTGGGGTGTATCCGATGCTGCGGTTGGGCAAGCTGCAGATCGCCGCAGCCGTGCGCCAGGACTGAAAAGCGCACAGGCGGGGCGCTCGTGTTGCCCCGCCTGTGTGGAAACGCAATGTGCCAACCGCCGGCTCAGCGGCGCTTGCGTGCTGATTTGGCTAATGCGCGCGCGGCGCGCGGCTTGTGCACGTAGCTCCCCATGGTCATCGTCATCACGGCTTTCTGCACGTGCAGGCGGTTCTCCGCCTCTTCATACACCACCGATTGCGGTCCGTCTATCACGGCATCGGTGACTTCCAGGCCGCGGTCGGCGGGCAGGCAGTGCATGTAGATCGCGTCGGGCTTTGCCAGCGCCATGCGACGTTCGTCGCAGATCCAGTCCTGATAGCGCTTGCCGAACTCAGCGCTCTCTTGCGGGTCGCTGGTGGTGAGCAGCGCGCCCCACGACTTGGGGTACACCACGTCTGCGTCGCGGAAGGCTTCATCCATGTCGTGCGTGATCTGGAATGAGCCGCCGTGTTCAGCCGCGTTGCGCTGCGCTGTCTCCAGGATTTCGGGCATGAGCTTGTATTCAGGTGGATGCGCCAGCACCACATCCATGCCAAAGCGCGTGAGCTGGATGACCAGCGACTGTGGCACGCTGATCGGTTTCTGGTAGCTGGCAGCGTACGCCCAGCTCACCGCGATCTTTTTGCCGCGCAGGTCCTTGCCTTTGAACTCGCGGATCGTCATCAGGTCCGCCAGGATTTGGAAGGGGTGGTACACGTCGCACTGCATGTTCAGCACAGGCACTGGGCTGTGTTGGGCGACTTCGTTGATGTAGCGATTGCCAAAGCCCCAGTCGCATTGGCGAATGGCGATGCCGTTGAAGTAGCGCCCGAAGATTTGACCGATCTCTTTGGCGGTGTCGCCGTGCGAGATTTGGGTGGTGTCGCTGTCAATGAACGCGCCGTGACCGCCCAGTTGCGCCATGCCCGCCTCAAACGATCCGCGTGTGCGCGTGCTGGTGAAGAAAAACAGCAGCGCCAGCGTTTTGTCGCGCAGCATGAACTGTCGGCTGTGCGGTTTGCCGCTGCGGTATTCCTTTTTTAAGGTCGCCGCTACGTCCAACACCGCCTCGATTTCCTCTACGGAGAAGTCCAGGTCGCTGATGAAGTCGCGCCCGCGCAAGTCAACCGTTTTGGGTGAGGCGCGTCGAGTTGTAGGTGACATGTTGCAATGGCTCCTCTTACAAAGATTGTGCTCTTGAATCTAACACACTGGCGACGCGCAGCGAGACGATCAGCGGTCGAGGAATTTCTCCGCTTCCATCGCCGCCATGCAGCCGAACCCCGCGGATGTGATCGCCTGTTTGAACCAGTTGTCGTGCACTTCTCCAGCGGCAAAGACGCCCTCGACGCTTGTGTGAAGCCGATTGTCCACGATCAAGTAGCCCTCTTCGGTCATCGCCAGTTGGCCGCGGAAGAGCTGCGTGTTTGGCTCGTGCCCGATGAAGATGAACACACCGTCGGCTTCGGTTGTCCAGCGCGCGTCGGTCTTGGTGCTGCGAAGCGCGAGCTGCTCCACTTTGCCGTTGCCGATGATTTGCTCCACCACCGCGCTGCGCACCAGCTCGATCTTGGGATGCTCCAACACCCGCTTTTGCAACACGGCGCCCGCGCGGAACTCATCGCGCCGATGGACGATGCGCACACGCTTGCCAAACTTGGTGAGGAAGAGCGCCTCTTGAAAGGCGCTGTCGCCGCCGCCCACAACGACGATCTCTTTACCGCGGAAGAAGAACCCATCGCAGGTTGCGCAGTAGCTCACGCCTCTGCCCACGAATTCCTCCTCGCCAGGCGCGCCCAGCTTGCGCGGTGTGGCGCCAGTGGCGATGATCACGGCTTGCGCCTGGTACTCGCCTTCGTCTGACCAAAGCTTAAAGGGACGCTGGTTAAAGTCCACGCGCGTGATCGTCTCCTCGATCATGCGCGCGCCAAATCGCTCCGCCTGCTCGCGCATTCGTTCTGATAGCTCAGGACCTTGTAGCCCTTCCGGGAAGCCAGGGAAGTTTTCGACCTCTGTCGTCGTGGCGATTTGACCACCGAACGAAGGTCCGACAAACACGAGGGGTTCAAGAAAGGCGCGCCCCGCGTAGAGCGCAGCGGTCAACCCTGCCGGACCAGCGCCGAGAATCGCCAGCTTTTCAACCTTGCTCATAAGCATCACTGCTCCGCGAGAGTATTCTACAGGCGCTGCTGTGGCAAGACTTGATCGTCACTCGCTACCAGGCGTGTTCCACGCCAGCGCGTGCCGATGTGTCGGTGGAAAGGCGCATCCTCGTTGTATGCTTTGTGCCGTGCGAGTGATTCACTGGTTCCGCCGAGACTTGCGACTGAGCGACAACGTGGCGCTTACCGAAGCCGTGCGGGAGAGCGGCGGCGATGTGTTGCCGCTATTCATCCTCGACGACGCGCTACTGCGCGGTGAAGATGTCTCGCCAGCCCGCCTTGCTTTCATGTTGGACAGCCTGCGCGCGCTGGATGAAGCCCTGCGCCCGCGCGGCAGCCACCTGGTGGTGCGGCGCGGCAACCCCAGAGAGGTGCTGCCTCGCGTGATCGCGGAGAGCGGTGCCCAGGCGGTCTTCTTCAACCGCGACTACACCCCGCTGGCGCGACGGCGCGACGAAGCTCTCACCGTCTTGCTGCAGGGGATGGGCGTGCGGGTGCGGTCTTTCAAGGACCTGGTGCTGGTGGAGGGCGATGAGCTACTCACAGGCTCTGGCAAACCGTACGTGGTGTTCACGCCCTACAAACGCGCCTGGTTGGCGAAAGTGGGAGAGCGCGTGACCACACTGCCAGCGCCTGAGCGGCTGGCTACTCCGACGCCTGAAAGCTTGCCCATTCCTGACCTGGCTGAACTCGGCGTGAGGCTCGAACAGCACATCCCACGCGGCGGCGAGGCGGAGGCACAGCGTCTGCTGCAAGCGTTTATCTCAGACCGCATTGCGCGGTACGACGCCCTGCGCGACTTCCCTGCCGAAGATGCCACATCGCGCTTATCGCCCCATTTGCGCTTCGGCACGATCTCGCCGCGCCAGTGCTTGCAGGCTGCGCTGGAGGCGAAGTACCTCGCCGACATGCGCACGCACGCCGGCTTCGACACGTGGATCAGCGAGCTGGTCTGGCGCGAGTTTTACATCCAGGTGCTCTATCACTTCCCCCACGCTGATCGAGGCAACTTCAGGCAAGAGTACGACGCACTGCAATGGGGCAGCGGCAGTGCTGCGCTCGACGAGGCGCGCTTCGCCGCGTGGTGTGAGGGTCGCACAGGCTATCCGATTGTGGATGCAGCCATGCGCCAGCTCAACCAGATCGGCTGGATGCACAATCGCGCGCGCATGATCGTCGCTTCTTTCCTGACCAAAGACTTGTGGCTGGACTGGCGCTGGGGTGAGCGCTACTTCATGCGTCAACTGGTGGATGGCGACCCGGCGGCAAACAACGGCGGCTGGCAATGGGCGGCTGGCACAGGCACAGACGCGCAGCCGTACTATCGCGTCTTCAACCCCACGCTGCAAAGCCAACGATTCGACCCCCAAGGCGCATACATCCGCCGCTGGCTGCCCGAGCTGGCGCGCGTGCCAGCCGAGTTCATTCATGAGCCATGGAGAATGCCGCCGATGGAGCAACTGCGCAGCGATTGCTTAATCGGCAAAGATTACCCGCGCCCTCTCGTGGACCACGCTGCGCAGAAAGATGAGATGGTGCGCCGCTTCAAAATGATCAAGGCAAGTTCGTAGATTGCTGCTTGCGATGAGTGTCTTTTCCCCTTTCTTCTCCTACGTGCGCGGGCTGGTGGGCGATGCGCCTGGTCAGTTGCCCAGTGCTGTGCTCGGCGTCGCGGACGCGCAGGGCATTGTGGACGTGCAAGGCTTCAGCGCGCGCGATGACAGCATCTACCTGCTCTTCTCCGTCACTAAGCCAATCATCGGGTTGGCAGTGGCGCAGCTCTGGGAGCGCGGTCAGATCGGATTGTGGGATCCTGTGCATCGCTACTTCTCAGGGTTCGGTCGGATGCGCAGCGATGTGGTGACGATCTGGCACTTGCTCACGCACACCTCGGGCATTGACCAGAGCGCTGAAGCATTGCTGCGCACGAGCCAGGCGCCGCTCACGTCGCCTGAGACAATGCGCCAACTTCAGCGCGAGGCATGTTGCAACGCACCAGCGCTGTTCCCCGCTGGGCGCTTCAAGCACTACAACAATCTCGCCTTCACTGGCTTGCAGGCGGTGATTGAGTCGGCAAGTGGCTTGGCGCTGGATGCCTACCTGAGCCAGGCGATCTTTGCGCCATTGGACATGCCCGACACCAGCTTCAACGCGCATGAAGCCGCCCCCGATCGGGTGATGCCAATGCACGGCACGGAAGGCATGTTGGACTACGAGCGCTTCCTGCGCCTGCGCACGCCAGCCGGCGGCTTGTTCAGCACAGCGCAGGATATGCTGCACCTCGGACAGGCGATGCTAAATCAAGGCGTGTGGAATGGTCAACGGCTGATCGCTCCCGCCACGCTGCGCGCCATGACCACGCCGCACACTGCGGGCATCCCCCCGCTGCGCGCTGGTGAAGAATTCACCGGCACCGAGGTGGGCTTGACCTGGATGCTGCCAGTGAATCATCTGGACTACATCACGCGCACGCAATACGGACACGACGGCTGGGGCGGCTGCATGTTCTGGGTGTACCCTGAACAGGGCGCGTGTTTTGTGCTGCTCACCAATCTGCTGGCGCCCAACCTGCGCGGCGTGATGTTGGATCGGCTGCACAACGTCTTCGCCGCGTGTTTTTGAGTGGCAGAGCTTTAGTGGTAGAGCTTTATGGATGATGTGATCGTGATCGGCGCCGGACCAGGTGGCTCGGCGACGGCGCATTATCTGGCGCAGGGCGGCGCGCGCGTCACGCTGCTCGACAAGGCGCACTTCCCGCGCGACAAAACCTGTGGCGACGGGTTGACCCCGCGCGCGGTAGCGGTGCTTCAGGATATGGGTGTGCTGGAGTCGCTCTGCCGCATGGGTCACGTAGTGCGGCGTTTTGAGGTCTTTGCTCCCAGCGGCGCGCGAACGAGCGCGCCAATCCGCGTCAGCGGCGTGGCGCCAGCCGTGCCAGCGCTGGTCGTGCCTCGCCTGCAACTGGATGATGTGCTGCGCCAGCGCGCAATCGAAAGCGGCGCGGACTTCCTCCCCGATGTGCATGTCATTGAGGTGCGCCCAGGCGCGGATGGCGTGCAAGTGATCGGAGAAGCCTGCGGCGGAGTGCGCTTCTCGCGCAGAGCGCGGTTAGCGGTGATCGCCACTGGTGCGAACACCGGGCTGCTGATGCGCATAGGCGTGCTGAAGCAACAGCCGAAGGTGCTTGTGGCAGCGCGCGCTTACTTCGAGAATGTGCGCGGTTTAGATGAGACGTGGACGCTGCGCTTCGACCACGTGCCCATGCCCGGCTATGGTTGGGTGTTCCCTGTCAGCCCAACTGGCGCAAACATTGGCGTGGGCTACTTCAAAGAACAACGCCGCGCGTCGGCGGTAGCCCCCTTCGAGCGCTTCATCCAAAGCCCGCCGCTGCGTGCGATGTTGGCTGAAGCCAGGCAAGTCGGACCGATCAAAGGCTTCCCGCTGCGCGATGACTTTCTCACCTCGCCGACGTTTGCACAGCGCACGCTCATCGTGGGGGAGGCAGCGGGGCTGGTGAACCCGCTCACTGGCGAGGGGATTGACTACGCGCTAGAGTCGGGGCGGATCGCGGCTGCTCACGCCTTGGCGATGCTGCGCGGCGACGATTTCTCCTTAGTGCGCCTGCGCGAGTACGACGCTGCGCTGCGCGCGCATTTCCAGGCGCTCTTCGAGTTTTGCATCGCTGTGCGGCGTTGGGCGGTGCGTCCCTGGGTGCTGAATGGGCTGGTGATGATGGCGAACCGCCGCACTGATCTGCGGGCGCGGTTAATGGATGTGGTGCTTGGCGGTGCGTCCGTATCAGGCAGGCTGACTTTGCAGCGCGCGTTGAAGGCGCTGCTCGTGCCGCGCAAAATAAGCGCGCTGCTCTGAGGCAGCGCGCGCGATTACTGCAAGTGTGCCTCCAGAAACCAGAGCCACTTGTCCAAGCCGCGTGAGACATCGGTGAGAAGGTCGGCGGTGTCTATGTCGTTGGCGCGTGTGGCGACATCAATCGCCGCGCGCACTGCCTTCGCTGCATGGGCGTAGCGCTCCGCCAGCGCCTCTGTGACGGACAGGCTGTTCACCACATCCTCTGGAAACTCCGCCACCTCTGAGCTGCTGGCAGCCATGCGCAGCGTGCCGCGCGCATAGCCGCCCAGCGCGACCGCGCGTTCGGCGATGTCGTCAATGTAGTCCTCCAGCGCCTCTGCTAGCTCATCGAAGAGCTTGTGCAGGGCGATGAACTGTTCGCCCTTCACGTTCCAGTGCGCGTGTTTGGTCTGGCTGTGCAGATCAACAAGATTGGCAAGCTGTTGGTTGAGCAATGTCACCATCGCCTCGCGCGTGTTCGCGGGCAGGTCGTTGCGGGTCTTGAAAGTGATTGCAACTGCTGACATGATCTCCTCCAAGAGATTTTTGAGACTGGGGTGCTGCTCTGCTGCCTTGAGGGGTCAACGCTTGTTGCCTAGATCGTAATCGAATCAGCCTGTAGAAGCGAAAGATGAAAGGACGATTCAGGCTACACGTCAGCAGTAGATTTAGCTTGGGTTACAATGCAAGCCTTGACACCCTACTGAAGCTGCCTTGTTAAAGTCACAGCCTGTGCGTTTATGACAATCAAAGCAATTGCTGCCAAAAACTTTAAGTCTTGGAGAGACACTGGTCAGGTGACTCTCGCTCCCTTGACTGGCTTGTTTGGAAGCAATAGTTCTGGCAAGACCAGCCTGATCCAGTTGATTCTCCTGCTTAAGCAGACGGTAGAGTCTTCTGATCGCAGGTTGGTGTTGCAGCTAGGGGACGACCGATCACTGGTGGATTTTGGCACTTTCCAGGATGTGATTTATCAGCACGACCTCAATCGTGCTCTGGAGTGGGAGGTGGAGTGGGAACTTCCTAGCCCGTTGAACATCGCTCGGTGGGATGAGGAGATTCAAGACAGGTCATTCGACGTAAAAGAATTGCGTTTCTCCGCTCAGGTCTTTTGGAAAAGTGGCAGGAACGGAAGCTCGAATGCAGGGCGAATTGCCGTGCGAAAGATGAGTTATACGCTCGACTTGGGGGAGTTTGAAGCGGAGCTTGGAATGGAGATGAAAGACGCTGATGAATTTCAATTGATTAGCCGTCCTGAATTGAAGCGTAACCGCGGGCGTCCCCCTCGTGTCTCTGCTCCTATGAAGTGCTACGGCTTTCCCGATGAGGTGCGCGCCAACTACCAAAACGCCTCTTTTCTATCTGATATTGTGCTGGAGTTTGAGAATCTATTTGGGAAACGAGTTTTTTACCTGGGTCCCCTGCGGGAGTATCCAAAACGGCAATATGTGTGGGCTGGCGCTAAGCCTACCGACGTAGGGCGCAAGGGGGAAGGCGTGGTGGAGGCGATCCTTGCTTCACGCGAGGCAGGCAACTCGTACTCCTTTGGAAGGGGGAGGAAGCGAAAATTGCTTGAGGAGGTGCTGGCTCACTGGTTAAAGGAGATGAATCTGATAGAGAGCTTTGCAGTTAGACCTGTAAAAGAGGGCAGCAAACTCTATCAAGTGTGGGTGAGCCGCCACCCTGGCACGTCTGAGGTGTTGATCACAGATGTAGGCTTCGGTGTCTCTCAAGTCTTGCCTGTGATCACGCTCCTCTACTACGTCCCAGAGGGATCGGTGGTCATCCTAGAGCAGCCTGAGATTCATCTCCATCCAAGCGTTCAGGCAGGGCTAGCAGATGTCATCATAGATGCTGTGCGACACAGAAAAGTTCAGGTTATCCTAGAAAGTCACAGTGAGCATTTGCTTCGGCGCTTGCAAAGACGGATTGCAGAGGAAGTCCTTGAAGAGAAGCAAGTGTCTCTCTACTTCTGTCGCTCGAACCCTGATGGCAGTTCCTCTCTTCAGAGGCTGGAGACCGACATGTTTGGTCAAATTCATAACTGGCCGGAGGATTTCTTTGGCGACGAGCTAGGTGAGATACTGGAGACTCAGCGCGCCATTCTGAGGCGGCAACAGCGGGAGGCTTAGTTGTTGCATGTCGTCATTGACACCAACGTTCTTGTCGTCGCAAACCGCAAGAGCCTACATGCATCGCTGAAGTGCCAGGAAGCGTGCATCAACGCCCTGGCGCAAGCTAGGCAGCAGGTCGTTGTCATTGACGACACAAATGCTATTTTGAACGAGTACGGACGATATGCGAACCGATCTGGACAACCTGGGGCGGGTGATGCCTTCTTTAAGTGGCTATGGGACATGCAGTTCAATCCGCGCTACTGTCTCAGGGTGTCTATTTGTCGTGACACGCAAGGATACAAACCGTTCCCAAGTGATCCAGCGCTGAGCGGCTTCGACCAGAACGATAGAAAGTATGTGGCAGTTGCAATAGCTTCTCAACGCAACCCAGAGATACTGAACGCGGTGGATAGTGACTGGCGGAACTATCAAAACGCCCTCTCACGGCATGGAGTGCGCGTGCGCTCGCTTTGCTAGACGGACTCAACCCGCCAGCGCAGCGCCAAGCGGCATGGCGCGCCCATGAATTGCCGATCGCATCGCAGCGCGGTCGTCCCATGCATATTCCGTCTGACCGTAGCACAGGGACTGTTCGTGACCTTTGCCGCACGCCACGACAGTGTCGCCGGGTCGCGCCATCTGGCACGCAGCCAGGATCGCCTCGCCGCGGTCGTGCACGTGGATGATCTCAGCGCGGCGCGGGTTGGCGTCGTTGGCGCCGCGCTGCATCTCCGCCAGGATCGCTTCCAGCGGCTCACGGCGCGGATCCTCGGCGGTGAACACGGCGACATCCGCCAGCTCCGCGGCGGCGCGCCCCATCAGGTAGCGCTTCTGCACATCGCGCTCGCCCGCACAACCAAACACGCAGATCAGCCGTCCTGGCGTGATGCGCCGCAACGTAAGCAGACAGTTTTCCAGCGCGTTGGGCGTGTGCGCGAAGTCCACCACTGCCAGGTAAGGCTGCCCTTCATCAATGCGCTCCATGCGTCCAGGAATACCTTCCAGGTCAGCGATGCCTTGTTGAATTGCCGTCGCTGGGATGTCCAGCAGCAGCGCAGCGCCAGCCGCTGCAAGCACGTTGGAGACGTTGAAGTCGCCGATCAGGCGGGTGCGCAGCGGCAGGAGGATGGGCGGTTGGGCGTGGCGGAAGGCATACGCCTCGATGCGTCCTTCCGCGTGATCCACGCGCGGCGGGTAGAGCCACAGGTGATCGTATCGCCCGTTCGGTTGAATCTCGCGCGAGTAGAACAGGCGCTGCTGGGCGGGCTTTTGCAGCAAGTAGTTAAACGAGAAAGTGTCGTCGGCGTTGAGCACGTGGGCGCGCGCCATGTCGAACAGGCGTCCCTTTGCGGCGCGATACGCCTCGCGGCTGCCATGCAGGTCTAGATGTTCGTGTGTGATGTTGGTGATAACTGCGATGTTGAAGTCGCAGCCGTCCACGCGGTGCTGCGCCAAGCCATGTGAGGTGACCTCCATCACGCAGTGCGTGGTGCCTGCGTCGCGCATTTGCGCCAGATAGCGCTGCACGTCGTCTGCGTCGGGCGTGGTGGTGTGCAAGCCAGTGTCCAATGTTTGATCGCCGATCACAGCGTTGACGGTGCTGATCATGCCCGTTTTGAACCCAGCCGCCTTCAGGATGCGGAAGATGAGGTTGGTCGTGGTGGTCTTGCCGTCGGTGCCAGTCACCCCGATCAGCGTCAGTGCTCGCGAAGGATGCCCATGCCAGGCGCTGCACAAATGAGCGAACGCCTGACGCCCGTTCGAGACAGGAACGCATGGCACGGGTAAATCGCCTGTCAATTGTTCGCCGACGACTGCGACAGCGCCGCGCTGCAACGCATCGGCGATGAAACGATGACCGTCCTTCTCCACGCCGCGATACGCCACGAACAGCCAGCCTGGCTTGACCTTGCGCGAATCACTGGTGATGCCAGCAACGCGGACGTCAGGTTGCCCAGACGGGTAGAAGATGCCAGCGTCGGCGCAGAGTTGTGCGAGTGAGCGTGAGGGAGGTGTGATGTGCATGGCTTTCAATCTAGGTCTATGCGCATTGGCAGATGCGCCTCGCGCGCGATGTCGGCGGCGAGCCAAAGATGAATAAAGCCATATTGCGCTAGCGCGTCCAGCGTGGCTTCCTGATTGCTCAGATGGTCGAGGTGCTGGCTGAGCGCAGCGCGGTTTTCTTCCATTTGCCATGTGTGCGCGTTCAGCGCGCGCAGTTGTTGTGCTAATGACTCCAGTGAACCAATCAGGACGGTCTGGCTGCCTGCGTCTGGCGCGGAGAAGACCAGGTCGAAGTGTGCGGGCAGCCAGAGCTGTGTGCCGTAGAGCAGTTGTGCGTAGCGCGAGTGAAACGATGGGTCTGTGCTGGCGCGCAGCGCTGGGTCGTGCGTCCAGTCGCTCACCATGTGCACGGGTGGGGCGAGATGTTGCTCGTCGTATGCCGCGCGCAGCAGCAATGCGGCGTAGGCAGCGAGCGGCATGTGTGACACATGAGAAAAGCTCTGTGCCGATTCTTCCCATTCAAGCGCCAGATCGCTGAGAGATGCGTGGTGGGTTCGTAGCGCGTGACGGAGTGAGAACTGCCAGGCGGTCACCTCCGTCCGCACCTGCTCAGCAACAGAGCGCGGGTCGTCTTCTGATGCAGGCTTAAGCACAACGGTTGGCGCAGGCAGCTCGCCCGGCACTTGCCAATCGCCGATGTAGTAGCGCGTCAGCGATCCGACGTAAATGATCATCCTCATAGGTGGCGGTCCTGAAGGTACTCCTCAACTGCGATCATCGGTGGACGCTCGCGCTCCTCGATCTGCTCCACGTCCAGGTAATAGCCGCCCTGTTCGTAGCGAATCAGCTTCATGCTTTTGTTGACGTCTTCGACGAAGTTGATGTGGTAGCGAGATTCGAGTTTGCGCATCACAGCTTGAATGATCGCAAACGACATCTTGCTCAACGCCTCGAGCGTCTGATTGCGATGAATACGCTCCAGCAGGTCCACCTGGGCGATGGCGGATAGACCGAACCTTTCATAGATGTCAATCAACAAGCCGATCTCGACGCCGTAGCCAGAGAAGAAGGGGCATTGCTCCAGCGCCGCGCGCCGTCCGCCATACTCGCCAGAGAGTGGTTGAATCACACCGGAAAGCTCCGGGTAGAACAAGTTGATAAGCGGTCGGGCGGTCAGCTCTGTGACACGCCCGCCAGCATCTGCCTGGACGCGATCTCCCACGCGCAGCGGCCGGCGATAGAAGCCCTTGACGAATTGAATGCGCGGGTTCACCAGCATCGGACCGATGATGCCATACACGAAGCGCGGATGCACGTTCACGATGTCGGTGTCAATCCATACGATGATGTCGCCGCGCGTGACGAGCAGGCTTTTCCAGAGCGCCTCTCCTTTGCCGCGCCTTGGTTGAAAGCGGGGCAGCAGCTCCTGATGGATATGCACCGGCACGCCTAGCTCCGCTGCTATCTCGCGCGTGCGATCAGTGGATTGAGAGTCAATCAATACGATCTCGTCCAGCAGCGGCACTTCGTCCAGCAGCGCGCGTTTCACCGTGCTGATCACGTTGCCGACCGTCTCTTCCTCGTTTAATGCTGGCAGCGCCAGGCTGATGGTGAGCTTTTGTTGGCGCTTCAAGTCAACAAGTTGGTGCAGGTTGTCGAACTCGTCCGCCTGGAACGTGTTCTCGGCAAACCACTTGTCCACCAGCAGCGAGATAGCTTTCACGCTGGCGCGCGCGTCGAATGTGCTGGGCGCAGGCTGGCGGGTGGTGACGATCAACACGGCAGATGGCGCCTGCTCGATGAGCGCGTTGGCAACGTAGCCTAGCGCTGCGGGAGCAGTGGCGCCGATCACAACCAGGTCAGCGCCGTGCGACTCGTCCAAAATGCAGCGCAGGGTGTCGTCGGTCTCGATGGTGCGCTGAGTCACCTCAGGCATGTTGCTTAGCACGCGCCGCAGCGGCTCAAACGCCTCGTCTGCGGGCGCGCTGCTGCGCGCGCGAATGTGCAGGCTGGTGAGCTGCGATGGGCGCAGGTTGAGGCTGATGCGCAACGCCAATTCCGAGAAAGGTCCGCCGCGCACGGGCGCGAGCACGCGCTGTGGATGCCCCTGCAGCGGTCCCCGCAGCAGTGCAGTGTTGGCTGGGGGATAGCGCAGCACGTCTGACACTTCGGCGCGCAGCGCGGGCAGGTGATGCTGGATGTCGAGAATGACCAGATCGGGCGACTCTTCTTCGATCACCTGGCGCAACTCCGTCCAAGGGTTGGTGGTGACCAACACCTGGGAGCGCGCGCGCACGATGGGATGACGGCTGAACTGTCGAAGCTGTCGCCGCACTTCCTGAGCGGCAGCCGCTCCTGTGCTCAGGCTTGCCTCTGATGGCAATGGCACAACGCCGATCAGAATGACCTCGCCGGATGAAAGCTGCTGAGCCAGTCGGATGGCGTCATCCGAGCCGCAGCCATACACCCACGGCACGACCACGCGGCGCAGCGAAGCAAGCTGCGGTGGGCGCTTGTGTGCTTCAGACAAAGAACACCTCCTCGTGCTGTGTCACTCTGCACTTGTTTTAATCTGATTTAAGATTGTTCACTCGCGGCACTTCAGCCAACGCCGCGATGAGCGGCGCGATGTGATCGCGATACACGCCGCGCCAGGTGTAGTGCGCCCGCACACGGTGAGCGAATCGCCATGTCGCGCTGTTGTGCAGCGCGTCCTTCACGATTATCGCGATCTCCTCTGGCGAGGCGTCAGGGTCGAAATAGTGTTGCACATCTTCAGCGCCGAGCGCCCGCAGGGGCGGAATGTCGCTGCAAAAGATCGGCATCCGCGATAGCGCCGCCTCGATCAGCGGCAGCCCGAAGCCCTCTTCGCGGCTGGGCAGAAAGAGCGCGTCTGACATTCGGTAGAAGTCGGAGATCACTGCGTCGGGCAACATCTCGCGGCTCAGCTCAGCCAGAAAGTGCGCTGCGCCTTCTAAGCCCAGCGATTTGCGGAGCGCCTGCAGCGCGCGAAAGTAGCTGCTGTTGTTGGGATTGTGCGCGCCCAACGGACCAGTCACAACCAGCGCTGCGCCCGGCAGGTGGTGGCGCAACGCGGCGAGTGTGCGCAGCGCCAGCTCAATGTTTTTGCGCGGTGTGATGCGCACTGGCAACAGCAAGATGGCGGAGGCGTCTATCACCCTCGTTCGCTCAATCAACTCAACCGTGCGCCGCTCCAGCTTGTAAAAGTGTTGCAGGTCGAGACCGTTCGGGATCACGCGGATCGCTTCGTTTGGCAGGTGCATCAACGCCGCCAACTCGTCGCGGCGCGCTTGAGAGATAGTGACCTGCACAACGCCTCGCCAGGACGTGCGCAACAGGTCCCAGGGGTAACCCTCGTGCAGCTCTGCGCGGTAGCGCGGCGTGGTCCAGGCTAAGTCGTGGTGCCACAACACCAGGCGAGGTGGGATACCATCGGCGCGCAGAGCGAACAGCGCGGCTGTGAGCGGGAGGTTCTTGTTCAGCGAGCACACGTTGTGCGCAAACAGCACGTCCACGCCCGCTAACGCCTGGCGAAGCTCACCGACCAGCGCGTCGCGCAGCCGAAAGAAATCGTCGCTCACTTCGCCGCGGTCGAGCTGCGCCTTCACCGCGAGCACTTCTGCATGTTGCGAATCTGCCAACGGCAGGTGGACGAAGCGCACGGCGGGGTGAAAATCCCCGCCGCGACCTGCGATCACGCGCACCTCGTGCCCCTCGTGCGCCATCAGGCGCGCATGGTGCGCAATCACACTTTCCACGCCACCCACGACAGGTGGCGCTGCGTAATGCAACAGGGCGATTCGCGTCATGCTCACACCTGATAGCCGAAACAATCCGCCAGCAGAGCGTCCAGGCGGCGCTCCAGGACGGCGAACGAGAAGTAACGGCGCGCAAGCGCGTAGTTCTCCTCCGCCCATGCCGCGTAAGCGTGTGGACGTAGCAACACGTCGCGCGTCTTGCGAAGCGTCTCTTCGCTGATGAAGCCGTTGAACTCGATCACGTGAAACCCTTTAGGCTTGATGTCCACCTCGTAGATCGAGTAGTTGTTGACGAGGATGGGGCGTCGGTAGTACACCGCCTCTAAAAAGGCGTTGCCGAAGCCTTCGATGGCGGATGGATACGTGACGAGATCAGCGTGAGGATAGACATCGCCCAGAGTGTACACCTTGCGCCCATCAGGCAAGATGCTGCGATGCTCCTGCACGATCTCAGCCTCGAAGCGCACGTTGACGTTCAACAGCGCGGCGTACGCGCGCACGCGATGCTCGTATGTGTCGCCCTCATCGCCAGAGGCATGAGAGATCACCAGCTTGGCAGGCAGGTCCAGCCGGCGCGCCAGCTCAATCGCGTGCTCTATCCCCTTGCGCTGGATCACGCGCGTGGGCTGCAAGAGCAGATACTCGCCGTCAGCCACGCCCAGGTTGCGGCGCGCGTCGCTGGCGTATTCATCAGGCGGTGGGGGAGGGTTGTCAAAGTCCATCACGTTTGGGATCACCCGCGCTGTGACGCCCACCCGCCAACCCAGCTCGCTCGCCTGGACAGTGTTGATGACCACATGGCGGATAGACATGACGCGAGGCGGGAAGGCGGCAGCGATGTAGTCTTGCACGCAGTTCACCATGAAGCGCTGGCGCTCCCAGGCGAAGTCGTGGTGATGGGCAATGGTCGGTATGCCCGTCTCCGCGATCACCTCTGTGGTCGCCAAGCCAAGCGGCAGGTTGAGCGGGATGGTCAACGCGTTCTCGACGATCAGCAGGTCAATCTCAAAGCGCTGGAGGAAGGCATATATCGCGTCCTTGAAGTAATGCTTCAGCTCGTCAATGCGACGCGAGAGCCGGGGCGGTCGCGTGTAGGCTAGGCAGTGCGGCCGGTGGTAGCGTGCCTCTGGGTCGCGCTGGAGATGTCCGTTTGGGTTGAACGCGATCTCGTGCAATGCCAGTATCTCAGGATGTCGGTAGAACGCCTCAGGCACCACCATGCTGCGCTCGGCGGGTCGGTCGCATTGACCAGCGAAGTAGAAACACTCGTGCCCCATGCGCTCCAGCACAGTTGCCCATTTGCTGGTCTCCAGCGAAACGCCGTCTGTGCCAGCGAAGCGCGTGGAGAGGAAGCCGATGTTGCGTTTGGTCATGTCGTCAACCAAAGGGTTTGATAGGGTTTCAGTTTGATGGAAGGTCCGTGCAGCGAGAGCCGCGAGCCGCTGATTGCGTCGCGGGCAGCGTTGTTTGTGCCGAGCAGCCTGCGCCACGGCAGCGAGACAAGCTGTTCTTCTGGGCACACGTTGCTCAAGCACAACGCGCGGACGCGATCATCCGAGGCGATGCGCAACACGCCGAACACGCCCTTGCCGCACTCCAGCACCTCCTGATCGCCGAATGGGTCGAACGCCTGCACGCTGCGCCGCGCCCGCAACAAGTCGGATAGCCGCTTGAAGATGACGGCGCGCAGTGTGTGGCTATGGCTCAGTTCTGCCTCCAGTGTGTCGCGCGCCAGCTTCTGACGGTTGATCGCGCGGTTGTAGCCGAGCAGCGTCACTCCCTCTGACCAGCCACGCGAGCCAAACAAGCTGTGGAAATACAGCGCTGGCATGCCGCGCAGTGCCAGCGTTATCGCGTGTGCGGTGACGAAGCGCGCGATGTGCGCTTGCTGGTCAGCGACGCCATAGCCGACGGCGTCGAAGTAGTTGATGTTTAGCTCGTAGGGGCTGCGCGTGCCGTCGCTGTTGAACTTTTCGCTGACCAGCCCGCCGCACGCGCGCACGCGATGGATGAGCTGGTCAACCTCCGCCTGCGTCAAAATGTCGCGCACGGGGTTGACGCCGATGCCGTCATGCGAAGCGAGGTAATTGAGGAAGGTTGTCTGGCGAGAGGGTGTGTGCAATCCGCGCGCCCATTGCGTCAGCGTGCGGGCGTCGCCAGTGTGCAGCGTGTGCAACACCAACGGGGGCAGCGCAAAGTTGTACACCAAATGCGCCTCGTTGTAGCCGTCGCCGAAGTAGGAGATGTTCTCGGCGTGAGGCACGTTTGTCTCGGTGATCAAACGGACGTGCGGCGCGACGGCGTCCATCGTCGCTCGGATGAGTTGCACCACGCGATGAGTCTGCGGTAGGTGGATGCAGGGCGTGCCGATCTGCTTCCAAAGGTATGCGATGGCGTCCAGCCGCAGAAAAGACGCGCCGCGCGCCACATACTGGAGCAGCACGCGCAGCACCTCCAGCAACACGGCAGGATTTGCGTAGTTCAAGTCCACCTGGTCGGCGCTGAAGGTTGTCCACACGCGGCGTATCTCGCCAGCCGACGTTTGGAAGGGGGTGAGCAGCGGCAGCGCGCGTGGGCGCACCACCATTGAGAGGTCTGGATCGCCCTCAACGGCGATGTAAAAATTGCGATAGCGCGGGTCGTCTTCCAAAAAGCTGCGAAACCAGAGATGGCTGGCGGAGGTGTGATTTATCACCGCGTCGAACATCAACTTGAAGTGCGCCCCGAGCTGGTCAATGTCGTGCCAGTCGCCAAGTGCCGGGTCCACGCGCTCGTAGTCAGCCACGGCGAATCCGTCGTCGGATGTGGAGGGGTAAAAAGGCAGAATGTGCACGCTGCTCACCACGTTGCGCAAGCGAGCAGCGCAGAACGCCGCCAGCGTGCGAAGGGGCGGTTCGTGCGGTGCGCGCACCTGATCGCCGTAGGTGATCAGCATCGCGTCGCGCGCGTCGAGCGCCGCGCCATGCGGAGGCGGCGCGACGCGCGGTGTGGCAGCAAGCAACGCCTGGAGCTGCGAGAAAGTCACCTCGGCAACGTCAGCAGGGTAGAGATGCTGCAAGTGCGCGCGGATGGTGTCAAGCAGATGGGGTTTCGTCATGTCTGTGCGTCAGCACCGCGCGTCGTTGGCGCAGATGCAAATGGTTATTATTGTAAAAGCTGCGCCTCGTGCGGACTGCGCATGCTCCCTGCGCTATCATCAGCGACCTATGGCAGATTTTGCGTTGATTCAATCGCTGCTTCAACCTGCCAGCACCAAAATTGTGCTGCTGGTGATGGATGGCTTGGGGGGACTGCCGCGCGCAGAAGATGACAAAACTGAACTAGAGGCGGCGCACACGCCGAACATGGACCGCCTGGCGCGCGAGGGCTGCCTGGGGCAACACTATCCCGTCGCGCCGGGCATCACCAGCGGCAGCGGTCCAGGACACCTGGCGTTGTTCGGCTACGACCCGCTGCAATACGAGATCGGGCGCGGCGTGCTGGAGGCGGTGGGCATCGGCTTTCCCGTGACCGAGCGCGATGTGTGCGCGCGCGGCAACTTTTGCACGCTGAACGCGCAGGGCAACATTGTGGACCGCCGCGCTGGTCGCATCTCCACCGAAGAGTGCGCGCGCCTGGTGAGGCGGATCAACCAGGCAAACATTCAGCTCGATGATGATGTGCAGGTGTTTGTTGAACCTGTGCAGGACTATCGTTTTGTGGTGGTGATGCGCGGCGACGGCCTCAGTGGCGACATCACGGAAACCGACCCGCAACGCACGGGTGTGCCGCCGTTGCCCGCGCTGGGTCAAACTCCTCAGGCGCAGCGCACAGCGCAGTTGTTCAATCGCTGGATCGAGCGCGCCACCGCTGTCATTCGCGATGAGTATCCTGCCAACGGGCTGACCTTGCGCGGCTTCGCCAAAGAGCCAGGCTTGCCCAAAATGGGCGTGGTGTATGGGCTGCGCTCGGCTGCAGTGGCTATCTACCCTATGTATCGCGGCGTTGCCTCGCTTGTGGGAATGGACCGCATCGAGCACCAAGCGCGCAACGTGAAAGAGCAGTTCGAGGTCCTGGCGCAGATTTGGCGTGAATACGACTTCTTCTTCGTTCACGTGAAATACACCGATAGCCGCGGCGAAGATGGCAACTTCGAGGCGAAGAAAGCCGTGATCGAGGAGGTGGACGCCGCGCTGCCGTCGCTGCTCGACCTGAAGCCCGATGTTTTGATCGTCACTGGCGATCACAGCACGCCCAGCCAGCTACGCTCGCATTCGTGGCATCCTGTGCCGTTGCTGCTGTGGGCGCCTGCCACTGCTCGGCGCGATGGCAGCACACACTTCGGCGAGCGCGCCTGCGCGCGTGGTGGGTTGGGCACATTTGCGGCTAAGGAGATCATGCCGCTGGCGCTGGCTCACGCGCAGCGCCTGGCAAAGTTCGGCGCGTAGCATCTGCTGCGCCGGCTGGAAAGCCCCGAGCAGGTGGCTCTGCAAAAATCGTTTACACTTAACGCCCGTGAGCGCCTTGCCACAATCGCTGAACGTTCGCCGTGTGCCAACGTTTGTCACAGCCATCTTCATCTTGTTGCTGATGATGGTTGTGTGGGAGCTGATCAAACTTCTCTTACAGCTTGACAAGCGCACACTGCCGCACCTGTGGGAGATAGCCGTTGCGTTCGCCGCGCCGTCGCGCCGTGGCGGTCCGCCACTGATCGCCACGCTGGTTGAAGCGGCTTTCTTCACCTTTCAAGGGGCGTTCTTCGGGTTTGCGATCGGCGCATTGATCGGCTTCGTGCTGGGCACCCTCTTCGCACATGTGGCTGTGCTGGAGAAGAGCCTCGTGCCTTATGTGGTTGCCTCGCAGACAGTGCCCATTCTGGCTATCGCGCCGATGGTGGTGGTGTGGTTGCGCGGGTCGTGGTGGTCGGTGCCGGTCATTGCGGCATATCTTACGTTCTTCCCGGTGACGATCAACACGCTGCGCGGCATGAAATCGCCAGACCCGCGCGCGATTGAGTTGATGCGTTCCTACGCCGCCTCGTCCTGGGAGGTGCTGTGGAAGCTGCGCTTCCCGGCGTCGCTGCCGGCGGTTTTCACTGCGTTGAAGGTTGCGGCGACATCGTCAGTGGTGGGTGCGATCATCGCCGAGTTACCCGCTGGCGCGCAGCGCGGGCTGGGCGGCGCAATCCTGAACTTTAACCAGTACTACATCACTGGACCGGAGCGCTTGTGGGCGGCGATACTGGTGGCGGCGATGGTGGGCATCCTCTTCTTCGTAGCCGTCACGCTCGTTGAGCGCGTGGTGTTGCGAAACATCGTGCGCAGCGCTTGAAACCTGTTTTGGATTGAGAGACGCATGGCTGTCGTATCCCTGAACAACGTCAACAAAGTCTTTGGCGGCGGCAACCGCCCGCAGACGATCGCGCTGAAAGAGATCAACCTGGAGATCCAGCCGCGTGAGTTCGTCTCGCTGATCGGTCCCTCTGGCTGTGGCAAGAGCACACTGCTGCGCACCATTGGCGACTTGATCCCTCCTTCCACTGGAGAAGTGCTGGTGAACGGAAAGCCAGCGCACACCGCGCGCTTGAACCGAGAATATGGCATGGTGTTCCAGGCGCCAGTGTTGTTTGAGTGGCGCACGGTGCTGAGCAACGTGGAGCTGCCGCTGGAGATCATGCGCGTCCCCAAGCCAGAACGCACTCAACGCGCCCGCGAGATGCTGCGCCTGGTGGAGTTGAGCGGCTTCGAGCGCCACTACCCGTGGCAGCTCTCTGGTGGCATGCAACAGCGCGTGGCGATTGCCCGAGCGTTGTCGTTTCGCCCGCAGCTACTCTTGATGGATGAACCCTTCGGCGCACTGGACGAGATCACCCGCGAGCGCATGAACGCCGAGTTGTTGCGCATCTGGCACGAAACGCAGACAACCGTCGTGTTCGTCACCCACTCCATCCCAGAGGCGGTGTTCCTTTCCACGCGCGTGGTGGTGATGAGCGCGCGACCAGGTCGCATCACAGACATCATCGAGATTGACCTGCCATACCCCCGCACCTTTGAGACGCGCGAGATGCCACGCTTCTTTGATCTGGTGACCGAAGTGCGCGAAGCGCTGCGCAAAGGCGAGGACATGCGCGAGCGCTGACGAGGAAGATTGACGATGAGCATCAGCGCCAGACTGAGAAATTACGTCCCGCCACTGAGCGTCTTCGTCCTCTTCGTTGCGCTGTGGGAAGTGTTGGTGCGCGCGCTGAACATTCCGCGCTTCCTGCTGCCCCCGCCCACCGCCATACTCGGCGCGTTTTTCGACACGCGCGCACTGATCTTCGAGAGCGCGTTTTACACCTTGCGCAGCGCGCTGATCGGCTTTGCTGTTGGTTGCGGAGCGGGGATCATCGTGGCGTTTGCCACCTCTCGTTGGGTGACCATTCGCGAAGGGCTGATGCCGCTCGCAATTGCGGTCAACTCTGTGCCGATCATCGCGTTTGCCCCTGTGATGAATAGCTGGTTCGGCAGCACCAATCCACTCTCAAAAGTCGCTATCGTGGCGTTGATCACGTTCTTCCCGATGATGATCAACACTGTGCGCGGTTTGACGCTGGTCGAGCCAGCCAAGCTCGAGCTGTTGCACTCACTCGCCACCTCGCCGATGGAAGTGCTGCTCAAGGCGCGTGTGCCGAACGCGCTGCCCTACATGTTTAGCGCCTTCAAGGTGTGCAGCACCCTTTCGCTCATCGGGGCGATCGTTAGTGAATATTTCGGCGGACCACGGCAGTCGCTGGGCGTGTACATCTTGCAGGAAGCGCAGCTCTTCCGCTTCACCAACGCCTGGGCGGCTATCGGCGTGGCTGCGCTGCAAGGGATCGGCTTTTACCTGGTGATCCTGTTGATTGAGCGCTGGCTGATCCCATGGCACGTCTCCATCGAGCGGTGAGAGAAGCCGCGCTGCGTCTCTTGCCAAACTTTACAAGCCCGTTTACACTTAACGGAGCAATCGTGCGCGGAGGAGGTTAAAGGTCGAGAGAGGAGAGACCGTCAAACACGCTCACACTCTACACACCCGAAACCAGCCGAGACGCTGGAAGATCGCTCGTCATCAGCACTTTCAGATCGAACAAAGGAGATGAGGACCGATGAACTTGCTCAAACTGATTTCTGCTGCGGCTTTGTCCGCCATCGTGCTTTCCGCCTGTGGACCGGCTGCCACGCCAGCCCCACAACCTACTGAGCCCGCTTCCCCCGTCGAGCCTGCCGCTCCAGCGGAGAAGGTGAAGGTTCGTGTGGTGTTGCAATGGGTGCCCCAATCGCAGTTCGCAGGCTACTACGCTGCATTGAACGAAGGTTATTACGCCGAGGAAGGGCTGGATGTCGAGATCATCCCAGGCGGTCCTGACATTGCGCCAGCCCAGAAAGTGGCTTCGGGCGAGGCGGAGTTTGGCGTCGCCTGGTTGCCAGGGCGCATGTTAGCTGCGCGAGAGGAAGGCGCCGACCTGGTGAACATTGCGCAGATTTTCCAGCGCAGCGGCACGTTGATGGTGTCGTTTAAGGAGAAGAACATCAAGAGTGTCGAGGACTTCCGCGGCAAGCGCGTTGGCTCGTGGCTGCTCGGCAACGAGGCGGAGCTGTTCGCCGCCATGCGCAAGGCGGGGATCGAGCCTGATAAAGATGCTCAGATCGTCAAGCAGGGCTTTGATATGTTGCAGCTCCTCAACGACGAGGTGGACGTCGCCCAGGCGATGATCTACAACGAATATGCCCAGGTGCTGGAGACCAAGAACCCAGCCACAGGTGAGCTCTACAAGCCCGAAGACCTGAACGTGATTGACTTCAACGAAGTCGGCACCGCCATGTTGCAGGATGGCATCATGGCGCGCGAGTCTTGGCTGAGCCAGCCGGGCAACGAGGACATCGCCGTGCGCTTCTTGCGCGCCACCTTCCGCGGTTGGATCTTCTGTCGTGACAACTTCGATAGCTGCGTCGAGCATGTGCTGAACGCTGGCACCGCGCTTGGCGAAAGCCACATGCGCTGGCAGTTGAACGAGATCAACGCGCTGATCTGGCCCTCGCCAAACGGCATCGGCATCATGGATGAGGCGCTCTACAAGCAGACGGTGGAGATCGCCAAGACCTACGGTATCCTGAAGCGTGACCCTGACCCTGGCGCCTATCGCACAGACCTGGCGCAAAAGGCGCTGGAGGGGATCTATGAAGACATCAAAGGACTTGACTTCGCCAAGATCGAAGTCGAGTTGAAGGAGGGCGGCAACTAGTCCTCCCTTCGCATTTGGCAGCTGACGGCCGCGATGCCGTGCGGCTGCCGCTTTAACTCACAAGCGGAGTGTGAAACGTTTATGGCACCACTAGACTTTGGCATCACCTTCAAATCAGACCTGGACTGGAAGCGCGAGCTGAAGATCGCCCAGCAAGCAGAAGAGAGCGGCTTCGGCTACGTGTGGAGCTTCGACAGTCACGTGTTGTGGCAAGCGGTCTTCCCGCGCTTTGCGTTGTGGGCATACAACACGCGCAAGGTGCACATCGGCACACTGGTCACCAACCCGGTCGTCCGCGATGTCACCGTGTGCGCGAGCGATTTCGCCACCCTGCAGCGCATCAGCGGTGGTCGCATGGAGCTGGGCATCGGTCGCGGCGATAGCTCGCGCCGCCGCTTGGGCAAGTCTCCAACCACCATGGCGAACCTGGAGGAGTTTGTGGAGCAGTTCCGCAAGCTGACTGCTGGGGAGCACATCAACTATGACGGTGTTGATGTGGTGTTGACCTGGGCGGATGGCGGGGTGCCGCCTGTGTGGGTGGCGGGCTACGGTCCGATCGCGCTGCGCAGTGCTGGGCGCATCGCCGATGGCGTGGTGCTTCAGTTTGCCGATCCCTATCTCATCAAGTGGTGCCTGCAATTTGTTAAGGAAGGTGCGGAACAGGCTGGGCGCGATTACTCGCAGATCAAGATCATGGCGTGCGCGCCAGTGTGGATCAGCGACGACCTCGCCTACGCGCGCGAGCGCGTGCGCTGGTTTCCAGCCTTGGTGAGCAACCACGTTGTGGACTTGCTCAAGCGCTATCCCAGAGAGGAGCTGCCCGCTGAGCTGATCACCTACGTTGAGGACAGACCAGGATACGACTACCTGCACCACGCGGAGGTGGGCAGCAGCAACGCGCGCTTCGTGCCCGACGAGATCGTGGATCGATACTGCATCATCGGCAACGTGAAGAACCACATCGCGCGCATTGAGGAGCTGCAGTCGCTCGGCGTGCACCAGTTCAACATCTACCTGATGTGCGGCGACGAAGAGAAACAAGTCGCTGCCTATGCGCGCAGCGTCATCCCGCACTTCAACGGCAGGAAGGTGGTGCGCGCGGCGAAGACGAAAGCCCCTAAAGCGAAGACCTCCGCGAAAAGGTCCACCAAGCTGAGCAAGACCGCGAAGGCTGCCGATAAGCCGAAGCGAACCAAGGCAAAGGCGCCCGCCAAAAAGCCAACAGCCCGCCGTGCCCGTGCTACCGCATAGCGCATCACGCTGAAGGAGGACGCATGACACTGCTCATCAAGAACGGCACCATTGTCACTGCCAGCGAGCAATACGTCGGCGACATTTACTGCGAAGGCGAGACGATCACCCGCATTGGGCGCAATCTCGATGCCCCACCAGATGCAACCGTCATTGACGCCACGGGAAAGTACGTCTTCCCTGGCTTCATTGACTCGCACGTGCATGTGTATTTGCCCTTCATGGGCACATTCGCCAAAGATGACTACATCAGCGCCAGCAAGGCAGCGCTGGTGGGCGGCACCACCACGCTGATCGAGATGGTGTGCCAGGGACGCAGCGGCTCGCCGCTTAAAGACGGCTTCCAGTTTTGGATGGAGCAGGCGGTGGGCAAGAGCGCCTGTGACTTCACGTTCCATCAGGGCGTCACGCGCTTCGACGCGCAAGCGGAGGCGGAGCTGAAGGAGATCGTCCAGGCAGGCGTGAGCAGCTTCAAAATCTTCCTAGCGTACAAAGGCGCCTTCGGCATCACCGACGAAGAGCTGTATCACACCTTGCGGCTGGCGAAGCAGCTCGGCGTGATCGTCACCGCCCACTGCGAGAACGAGGAGTTGGTGCTCCAGCTTCAGAAGAAGCTGCTCAGCGAGGGCAAGACAGGTCCAGAGTGGCACTACTGGAGCCGCCCTCCGCGCGTGGAGGCTGAGGGCGTGCATCACCTGATGACCTTCGCTGAGATGACCGGCGCCCACACTTACATCGTCCACACCAGTTGCAAAGAGGCGTTGGACGAGGCGATGGCAGCGCGGGCGCGCGGCTTAAACGTCTGGGTGGAGACGCTCATTCAATACCTGGTGTTGGACAAGAGCTACGCAGAGCTGCCCAACTTCGAGGGCGCCAAGTACGTTATGTCGCCGCCGCTGCGCGACAAGTCCAACCAGGAGGTCTTCTGGAACGCGCTGCGCCAACGCATGGTCTCCACTGTCGCCACCGATCACGCCCCGTTTGACTTCAAAGGGCAGAAGGAGATGGGGCGCGATGACTTCACCAAAATCCCCAACGGCATTCCCTCGCTTGAAGACCGCGTCAATCTGCTCTACACCTACGGCGTCACCGCAGGCAAGATTGACCTACAGACGTTTGTGGATGTGGCGAGCACGCAGGCAGCCAAGCTCTTCGGGCTGTTCCCACGCAAGGGCACAATTGCGCCAGGCAGCGACGCCGACCTGGTCGTGTACGACCCTGCCTATCGCGGCACGATCTCCGCGAAGACGCATCACCTCAACCTGGACTACAGCGCTTTCGAGGGATGGGAGATCAAGGGTCGCCCAAGCGTGGTCACCGTGCGTGGCGAAGTGGCTGTGCGTGATGGACAGTTCGTCGGCACGTTAGGGCGCGGTCAATTCATCAAGCGCGAGCCTACCCACTTTTGAGTACGGGCTTTGCGCGCCCTGAACCTGTCACAAGGCATGCAAAGCGTGGAGCGCTGAAGCATGGCAGGGCGGTCATAGTAAAATAACGAGCAGCGCAATCGCTGCGTTGGGGCGTCGCCAAGTGGTAAGGCAGCGGACTTTGGATCCGCCATTCGTAGGTTCGAATCCTGCCGCCCCAGTGGACACACAACAAGGCGAGCTGACTGACCAGTTCGCCTTCATTTTTGTGCAAGCCGCGCGTCACTTCTTCGGGCGCAGGATGGGCTTCTTGCCGTTGCGGCTGCGCACCCTGACGCGACCAGCGGGGCAGAGCGCCTCCTCCAGCACATGCTCGACGCGGTCCACCAGGACGAAGCGCAGCGACTTCCGCACCTCCTCTGGCAGGTCGTCCAGGTCTGGCTCGTTGCGTCGCGGCAGGATGATGGTGCTCAGCCCGGCGCGATGCGCCGCCAGCACTTTCTCCTTGATGCCGCCGACAGGCAACACCAGCCCGCGCAGTGTGATTTCGCCGGTCATGGCGACGTCTGGGCGCACCTTGCGCCCCGTCAGCAGCGACGTGAGCGCTGTCACCATGGTGACGCCCGCGGAAGGACCGTCTTTGGGCTGCGCCCCAGCCGGCACGTGCAGGTGAATGTCGCTTTTCTCAAACAGTCGGACGGGGATGTGAAGCATGTCCGCATGGCTGCGGACATAGGACAGCGCTGCTTGCGCGCTCTCGCGCATCACTTCGCCGAGCTGACCAGTCAGCAGAAAACCTTTCGCGCCAGGCATGCGCGTCGCCTCTACAAACATCAGCTCGCCGCCGAATGGCGTCCACGCCATGCCAGTGGCGACGCCTGGCGTCTCGGTGCGCTCCACCACTTCGTTGTAGTAACGTGGTTTGCCGCGCAGGTCTTGCAGGTGCGATGGCAAGACCTGGAACGGCAGTTGTGTCTTGCCCTCCTGCGCGCGCGCCACCAGCTTGCGGCAGATGCTGCCGATCTCGCGCTCCAGATTGCGCACGCCTGCCTCGCGGGTGTATTGCCGCATCAGCGCGGTCAGCGCCTCGTCGGAGAAGGTGACCTCGCCTGACAACAAGCCGTTCTCACGCAGTTGTCGTGGCACCAGGTAGCCCTGTGCGATGGCGAGCTTCTCCTGCTCGGTGTAGCCGCTCAGCCGCAAAATCTCCATGCGGTCGCGCAGCGGAAGCGGGATGTCCTCCAGCGTGTTGGCGGTGCAGATAAAGATGGTCTGCGACAGGTCGAACGGCACGTCCAGGTAGTGATCGCGGAACTCGCGGTTTTGCTCCGGGTCGAGCACCTCCAGCAGCGCGCTGGCTGGGTCGCCGCGGTAATCCGCGCCGAGCTTATCCACCTCGTCGAGCATGAAGACGGGGTTGCGACTCTCCGCACGGCGGATGCTCTGGATGATGCGACCAGGCATCGCGCCGATGTAAGTGCGGCGAAAGCCGCGTATCTCTGCTTCGTCGCGCACGCCCCCAACGCTCATGCGGATGAACTTGCGCCCCATCGCGCGGGCGATGCTGGCGCCGAGTGAGGTCTTGCCCACGCCAGGCGGACCGACAAAGCACAGGATCACGCCTTCGCGCTCGCGGCGGATGTGGTCTGTGGCGGCGGGCGCGGGCTGAGACGCTGACGAACCTGCCTCGCCGCGCGCCGCAGCCTCTGCCAGTTCCTGCTTGCGCTTGCGCACGGCGAGGAACTCCAGAATGCGCTCTTTGATGTCTGTCAGCCCGTAGTGATCCTCGTCGAGCACGCGGCGCGCGTGGGCGATGTCGAGGTTGTCCTGGGTCACCTTTTGCCAGGGCAGCGACACCATCCAGTCCAGGTACGTGCGGATGACGCCGTACTCCGCCGCCTGAGTGGGCAGACGCGCCAGGCGGTCCAGCTCGCGCTCCGCTTCTTTGCGTGCTTCCTCGTTCATGCCGCTGGCGGCGATCTTCTCGCGGAAGGTGTTGATCTCGATCTGCTGCTCATCTGCCTCGCCCAGCTCGCGCTGGATCACCTTAATCTGCTCGCGCAGGAAGTATTCGCGCTGCACCTTTTCCATGGCGCTCTGCGCCTCGGTCTGAATCTTTTTGCCGAGTTGCAGCACTTCCAGCTCTCGATTGAGCAACTGGAGCAGCAGGCGCATTTTGGCAGCCAGTCCCTCCATCTCCAGTAGCTGCTGTGCCCGCTCCATGTCTGTGCGCAGGTAGGTGGCTATCGCGTAAGTGAGCTGGCGCGGGTCCTGGATGCTCTGGATCATCTGAGCAAGGTCTTCGGGCATGTCGGGGCGCAGCTCCGCCATCTTGTTGAAGGCTTCGCTCAGGCTGCGCCGCAACGCTTCAATTTCGGGGCTGGGCTCCCACTCCTCAGGCATGATCTCGATGCGCGCGGTGATGTAGGGGTCGTCGCCGATCACTTCCACAATGCGGAAGCGCTCCAGCCCCTGCACGATCATGTTGACCACGCCATCAGGGGATTTGAACTGCCTCACGATGGTGGCTAATGTGCCCACCGTGTAGATGTCCTCGATGCCCGGGTCTTCAATGTCGCCATGCTTGCTGGCAACTGCGCCGATGATGGCTTTGCGCAACAGCGCGTCCTCGATCAAGCGCACCGAGCGCGGCTGCGACGCCCGCAGCGGCAGCGCCGCCAGGGGGTAAATCAGCACGTTGCGCAGCGGCAAGATGGCGACTGCTGTGGGGTAATCGCTCGCGCTGGTCCCGTCGCTGCTTTCGTGTGCGCTCCCAGGCGTGGGCGCTTCAAAATCGGTCGAATGGGTGAAAACATTGCCCTGATCTTCGCGTTCTGTGTCCATCGCTTTTGCAGTTTGTTCAGCGTACCACAAGATGCGGCTGATGGGTTGGGCTTAGATAAAGGCGCGCTGGGCGATCACCGTCTGCTCGAGCAAACGCGATGCGCTGCGCGACATCGCGCTGGGGTCTCCAGTCGTCCAGAATGCTCGTGTGGGTGTTTGGTCTGGTGTGAACGGGTATACGCGCATCACTTGCCGCGCCACGGCTTGCGCCGGGTCAATCACCGCACAATCTCGTGTGGGTGCCAGATGTGCCAGCGTCTCGATGATCTGTGTGCGCAGGAATGAGAAATGGGTGCAAGCGATGACGAACGTGTCCGCGCCGTCTGCCACCAGCGGCTCGAGGCAGCGCTGCACGTGCGCGCCCAGGCTGGGGTCGCGCAAGCCATCTTCAACCAGTTGCACCCACCTCGGACAGGGCTGAGTGAGCACGCGCGCGCCGTTCGACCACTGCGCCACCAGGCGCTGAAAGCGCGCGCTGCGCAGCGTGGCTGCCGTCGCCAGCACGCCCACCACACCGCTGCGCGTGCGCGCGACGGCTGGCTTGATGGCTGGCTCGACGCCGACGAAGGGGATGCCAGGGAATTGCGCGCGCAGGGCGTCCAGCGCGGCTGTGGATGCGGTGTTGCAGGCGACAACGACTGTGACGCACCCTTGATCGATCAGCCAGTCGGCGCAGCGCAGTGCAAGCTCGCGCACCTCCTCCAGCGGTCGCTCGCCGTAGGGCAGATGCGCCTGGTCGGCGAGGTACAGCATGGGGGCGTGGGTGAGCTGCACGTCCAGCTCGCGCCAGATGGATAAACCGCCCAGCCCAGAGTCGAAGACGCCGATCATGACTGGCGCAGTTGCACGATGGTGACGCCGTCGCCGCCTTCGCTATCGCTGCCCGTTTCAAAAGAGACGACGCTGGGGTGGTTGCGGATGGCGTCGCGGATGGCGCGACGCAGCGCGCCAGTGCCTTTGCCGTGAATGAGCCGCGCGAAGGGCAAGCCCGCTCGCGCTGCGCGGTCGAGATAGGCCCCCACCCGCGCCACACCTTCATCGGTAGTCATGCCGCGCAGGTCTAGTTCGACCCCGGGAGAACCCTCTTCGATGCGCAGCGAGATCGCGCCTGTCTCTGTTGGAGATGAGCGCGGCGGCGTGGCGAGCGGTTCCAGGTCGTCCGTGCGCACGCGCACGCGCATCTGTCCTACGCGCACGTCCGCCTCCTTGCCGCTGAGGCTGACCACTTCGGCGTTGGCAGCCAGCGACTTCACGCGCACGTGGTCGCCAGGGCGAATGGGGCGGGTGCGGCTGGGGAGGCGAGGTGTGGGCGATGGTGTCGTCGGGCGGTTGGGCGCTGTTTGCGCTTCGAGCAGGTTCAGCGCTTGTTCGATCTGCCGCGCTTCGTCAAGCGAGGTGCCAAGCGCCGCCAGCCGAGCGCGCACCTGACGCAACGCAGCGCGCAGCTCTGCCAGCTCGCGCTGGGCGTCCTCGCGGGCTTGGGCGTGAATGGCGCGTCGCTCTTCCTCTATCTGACTGAGGCGCGCGCGGAGCTGATCGGCGTATTGTTCCGCCTGCGCCTGGGCGTGCTGGGCGGCTGCCAGCGCGTGAGCGGTCTGCGCGCGCAAGTGGGTGATCTCCGCGAGCAAATCCTCGACGCGCAACATGTTGTCGTCCAGGTAGCTGCGCGCGCGCGCCACAACGTCCTCTGGCATGCCCAAGCGCTGCGCGATCAGCAAGGCGTTTGATTTGCCAGGTAAGCCGATGCTCAACTGATACAGCGGTTGAAGCGTCTCGTAGTCGAAGGCGACGCTGGCGTTGGCAGCGCCGGGCGTGAGCGCCGCCCAGGTTTTGAGTTCCGGGTAATGGGTGGCGACCACGCAGGTGGCGCCGCGCTCCAGGATGTGCTCCAACAGGGCGCGCGCAAGCGCGGCGCCCTCGAGTGGGTCGGTGCCTGCGGCGATCTCGTCCAGCAGCACGAGTGTGTGCGCATCCACCAACGGCAAGAAGGACACGATGTTGGTGAGGTGCGCGCTGAACGTGGAGAGGCTCTGCTCGATGGATTGCTCATCGCCGATGTCGGCGAAGAGGGCGTGAAAGAGTGGCAGGGTGGCTTCTTGCGCCGGCAAGTGCAGCCCACACTGCGCCATGGCGACAAACAAGCCGATGGTCTTCAGCGCCACGGTCTTGCCGCCCGTGTTCGGTCCGGTGATCACCAGCACGCGCCGGTCTGGCGCTGGATGTACGTCAATCGGCACCACGCGCTGAGGGTCAATCAACGGATGGCGCGCCTGGGTGAGATGAACGATGCCACCCTCCACCAGGCGCGGCTCAACGGCGCGCAGCTCGTCCGCATAGCGCGCGCGGGCGAGGACAAAATCGAGCTGCGCCAGCGCCTCCACCGTGCGGATGATCGCTTCGCCATGCGCGCCCACTTCAGCGGAGAGCGCGCCGAGGATGCGGCTGACCTCCTGAGCGTCCGCCAGCTCCAGTTCGCGCAACTGGTTGTTCATCTCGACGGTCACCAGCGGCTCGATGAACAGCGTGACGCCGCTGGCGCTCTGGTCGTGCACAATGCCGGGCAGTCTGCCTTTGAAGTCCGCTTTCACAGGCAGCACGTAGCGCCCGTTGCGCTGGGTGATGATCGGCTCTTGCATCCAGGCGGGGTGATCGTGGATGATGCGTTGCAAGCGGTTGGTCAGCCGTTCGCGGGCGACGCGCACCTGTGCGCGCAGCTCTTGCAGGCGCGGCGATGCTGTGTCGCGCACCTCGCCGCGGTCGTCAATGGCGGCGGTGATGGCGTCGTGAAGCGAAGCGCAGGGGCTGATTTGCTCAGCAAGCGCAGCCAGGCGCTCGAAGCCCATCCCCAGTCGCAAGATGTGACGCTGGAGGTTACGTCCGCTGGCGAGTGTGTCCCGAACGTCCAGCAGGGTAGGGGCGTCGAGCTGGGCGCCGCGCATGGCAAGCCGCACGGCGTCGCGCACGTCTCTGGCGCCGCCCGCGCTGAGTTGCCCATAGCGCTCCAGCGCTTGGCGCGCCTGGCGTGTCTCCTCCTGGCGTGCGATTGCCTCTGCCAGGTCGGTCGCAGGCGTCAGTTGTCGCGCCAGCGCGACGCTGGCGGAAAAAGCGCAGTGTCGCGCCAGGCGGTCCGACACTTTGGGCAGCTCGATGGTTTCCAGATGTCGCGGGACGAACACTGTGCGCGTAATTCTACGTGAGGTCGAGACAAAGCAAAACCGCTACAGCTCTTTGCAGGATGTGCGCCTCTCGCTGCCGGGAGACTATCCTGCAACCAGTCAGGGCAGGCGTGGGTGGAATGGCGTTAGCTGGTGCGTTTCTATATCCCCATAAGCCCGCTGGTAAGCCATTTGCACTCACGCCGTGGCTGGTTTGAGCCAGTATTTGACCGATGCCGTGCGTGATGCGGACCACGAGAGCCCACGCTTGCAGTATCTCATCCCCTCTTCTCGATATACTTCACGCCTTTCAACCCCTTGAAGTGCTCGTCCTGCGTCCAGAGCGTGGCGTTGTGGAGGCGGGCGACAGCGTAGATGAAACTATCCGCCATGGCAAGTTTGTGTTCCCGCGCCAGGCGCGCTGCTTCCAGGGCAATCGGTCGGTCGGGGGGAATTTCCCGCCCCTGGGACATCAGCCCCACCAAAATCAGGGCGGAGTCTTCATCTCGTTCAGCCAGCAACCGCTTGAAAACTTCGTAGATGCAAACGGTGGGAACCAGAAGATGTTCCGTATCCAGAATCGCTGACTCGAAAAAATCTGCGTTCACATTGTCCGTCAAATATTCGAGCCAGCCCGATGAGTCAACCACGTTCATCAGCGTTCTTCGTCCGCTTCTTCACGAAGGTTATCTGTGTTAATGCCTTTGAAGATTCCTCGCGCTTCTTCAAGCGGCGGCACGATCACCAGCCGAATGGTGTTGCGGTAGGGGATGAACATGACCTTTTGCCCTGGCTTCAGGTTGAACTGCTCGCGAATCTGGCGCGGGATCACGATCTGGTATTTGCTGGAAATGGTGGTCAAGGCGTTCATTTTACGTCTCCTGTATCAAACGATAATTGTAAAACAACTATACCGCCATCCGATCCTCCACACAGACACATTGGAGACGTGGCTCGACGAGTACTCACAGGGCGGCGTCATGCCGAACGACCCGCAGGGGTAGCAGGTTGTCGCAACCGCTCTGGCTTTCAGCGCTGCACGATGGGCAACGCCAGCCGATGCGCGAAGATGCGCTCCAGTTGTAGCGCCACGTCGCGCGTGAGTGGCGCGGGAAGCGATAGTGTCAAGTTGGTGCCGGCGCTCAACACCGTTTGCGTGAGCGTCACCGTGCCGCTGTAGGTGTCCCACCACTGCACTCGGTACAAGCCGGGCGCCATGTCGGGGAGAGTGACTGTGCCGCTGATCGGCGCAATCGGCACGCCATCCACCACATTGCGCCAGGTGTGTTGTCGGTGGCTCACCCACAGGTGCGCGCGTTGCGCGATGCGGTCCGCCTGTCCCCACGCGCGCAGGCTGGGGTGCGAGGTGATCGCCCGCGCGTCTGCGTAGCGCCCGTTGTTGATCGGGATGCCATCCATGAAATCGCGGTATGCCTTGAAGTGGTAGTACAGGTTGTAGCGGCGGATGTTGTAAGCGTCCCAGTACAGCTCGTATAGCCCGCCGTGGTTGATCTGCCCCCAGATGAAGTTGTGCAGCCAGATGCCCTGCGTGTCGCTGCTCTGGTCGTGTGCGGCGTCGCCGCGATAGTCGGACGCATCGCCGATGGCGACCTCGCCGCGCGTGACGGGCTTGCGCGGTCCGGTGAGCGCGCGCCCACCGATCTGCCAGCTCAACGAGGCGGTGAGCAGCGCGCTATCCTCCAGCAGCGAGGTGCGATCAAATTCGCCGTTGAGGTAAGCAGTGCGTCCGTCTGGCGCGGTCAATGTGATGTCGTCAATCCAAGCGGTGCCGCCTGTGCCGAAGCCATTTTGAAACCAGATGCTCAGCGTGTGGAAGTCATCGTCGGAGATCACCAACCGCGCGCTCAGCGGTGCTGCTGAGCCGTCGTGCAAATAGCGGCTGTCGAACTCGCGCCAGTCGTATGTGCCTGCCGGCGCGCTGCAGAGGAAGTCCTGTCCAGTGGATGAAGTGGGCGCCACGTTTGCCCGCGCGTTCGGCGTGCCATCGTCCAAAATCCAGAGCAGCCGCGGACCTGCCAGCGTGTTGGGGATGTCGAAGCTGCACGTGCCGATGAAGTTCTCCGCCTTCATGCGATAGCGGATCACCCACTCGCCAGCGCCGCGGATGGTGAGGTGTCGCGGCGTGGAGCTGGCGTTGTTGAACTGCACATTGCCTGGGATGCGCACGGAGTGACCGACGCCGCCATACACGTGTTCCGCGCGATCCTCAACGGCGAGCGGTCCGCCGATGTTGTTCGCCCAGCCAGCGTACTGCATTCCGCAACAGGCGTATTCGTGGATATCGGCGTAGTCCACGTTGGGGTATTGCGGGTTGACCCATTGCTCTGCCATCGGGAAGCTGTGCCAGTGTGAGGTGGTGACCAGATGGCGCGACGGGTTGTGCTGGCGCATGAACAGACCGAATGCGTCGGCCATCGCGTAGTGGTTGCCATTGAACGGGTCGCCCTCGTTGAGCAATTCCCACGAATGCACCGCGCGCGAGTAGCCCCATCGCGCGATGATGTAGCGCCAGAAGTACTCGTGGTAGCGGCGCACGGCGGTGTTTGGCGCAGCGTAAAAGCGATTGTTGTCGAGGTCGTAATAGCCGCCCACCCAGGTGCCACCCGCCGACAGGTGGTTGGCGATCCAGTCGTTCTTCTCTAGCACCACCGGGCGGATGGTGACGCCTGACTGCGCAGCTTTCTCGAAAGCGTAGTCCCAGCGCCAGGCGGGGCGGTCGTCGAAGTAGAGATGGTAGGCGAAGCGGTTTTTCCACAGCACCTCGCCGCCGACGGGCTGATTGCCGTCCCACTCGCGCACGGACACTTCATCAATGAAGGCGTCGCCGCTGTTGGTGTTCTCCAGGACCAGATAAAAGTTGTCGAGGAACCAGTCGTTTGCCCCTGTGGTGAACGTGCCGCTGATCTCGCGCCAGGGGGTGGTGCTGGTGATGAAGCCGGTCAGCCGCGTGGAGTTGCCAGCCGTGTCAGCTGGATCGGCGCAGGTGTCGCCCAGCCAGCCACCGCGCCGGATGGTGAATCCGTATGGATACGCCGCGTTGCGCGGTCCGTTGACGTTGACGGTGCGCGCTCGGGCGCGCACGAGGTAGGTGGTGTTCGGCTTCACCGCGATGTTGTTTCCGAATCCTTGGAACATGCACGGGTTGCGCTGGTTGTCCACGCCAGGGTCTGGGTAGTCCCACAAGCGCAGCGAGATGCCATGACCGCTGTACGCGACGGTGTAGGTCAGGCTGGCAGGGTTGAAGTAGCCGCCCTCGCCTGGCAAATGATGCGAGTACCAGGGATTCCACGGCGCCATGTAGATGCTGTTCCCGCTCATCCAGATGCGCAAGAAGTTGACGCGATACTGCGCGAACCGCTGCATGTCGGCGTCCACGTCGTAGGTGAAGCGCCCGTTGCTGAAACCCGATCCGTGCCCCGCGGCGATGAACGGCGTGCCATCGGAGTACTCAAAGTAGCCTGGGTCGGTCTGGCTGACGCGAATGAAGCCGTGATTGTGGGGCGAGGTCGGCGGCGTCACGGTGAACGTGCCGATGCTGCTGATCGCGACGCCAGAGGCGTCCTGCGCGCGCAGCCGATACTGCCACACGCCCGTCTGTTGCGGCGCAAAGCGCACCTTCCACATGGGCGCGCCTTGCGGGTACAGCCACTCCTGACCGTTTTGGCAATGATTGGCGGCAGTGTCGCCGATGCAGCGACGCTCGTATTCCTGGTAGAGAAACGCGGGTTGTGTGATGACGGTGCTCCAGTTATCAGGGCTGAACAATCCATCCACACTGATGCCCACGCCCACAGGCACGCCGCTGGGCGGAGCTAGGTCGTAGGGAAAGTGCGGGTTGGTGGCGACGCTGCCCGTGATTTCAAACGTGACCTCGAACTTGCCATACTGCTCCGCGTGATGCGAGAGCGGCTGGATGTTGACAATGCTGAGGCTGCTTGCGCGCGCGGCGGGCTGCGCTGATTGCAGCGGTGTGGGTGATACGAGCGCCCCCGTCAACGCACACTGGATCACCAGATGAAGCGATGTGATTTTCCAGCGCGACATGCCTGTTGCGACCCTCCACAGCGGAGTATAAGGCTGAGACGACATGGCGCGATCTCCACAACGCCGCAGCCCTGCCTGGGCATTTATCATGTGCTCAGGAGATAAACCCTATGCCCAAGCAACTGGTGAACACCGCAGGCATCGCGCGCGCGGGAGGGGCATACTCGCCCTGCCTGCGCGCCGGCGACTTCATCTTCGTCGCAGGACAAGGTCCAGTGGACACGCAGACGGGTCAGATCGTCGGCGAGGCCATTGAGGAGCAGACTGCCCAAACGCTGGAGAACATCCAGCGCATCCTCGCCGCCGCAGGCGCCAACATGGCAGATGTGGTTAAGGCAACTGTGCACCTGAGCGACCTCAGCCTGTTTGAGCGCTACAACCGCGTGTACGCGCGCTACTTCCCCGATCCCAAGCCAGTGCGCACAACGGTGGGCAGTCAACTGCTCGGCTTCCTCATCGAGATAGACGTGATCGCTTACGTCGGGGAGCGGTGAACAATGAGCACAGGACGGCTGGACGGCAAAGTTGCCATCATCACGGGAGCGGGGCGCGGCATTGGCAACGCTACGGCGCGCAAGTTCCTGCAAGAGGGCGCGCGCGTCGTGTTCTGTGATGTGGTGCCGCAGCGCGTGGATGCCGCGCTGGACGCGCTGCGCCCGCTGGGCGAGGTGCGCGGTCTGATCGGCGATGTCACCGACCCGACATTTTGTGACGCGCTGGTGCGCGAGGCGGTGGCGGCGTTCGGCGAGCTGCACATCCTGGTGAACAACGCCGGCATCGCCATCGGCAAGCCCTTCCTCGAACACACAGACGCCGACTGGGATCGCACCCTCGCGGTCAACCTGAAAGCCATCTTCGTGCTCAGCCAGCGCGCCGCGCGCGTGATGATCGCGCAGGGCAAGGGTGGCGCAATTGTGAACATGGCGTCCACCAACGGCTTGATGGGCGAGGCGAACCTGGCGGCATACAACGCCTCGAAGGGCGGCGTGGTGCTGCTCACTAAGAGCATGGCGATTGAGCTGGCGCCGTATCGCATCCGCGTCAACGCAGTGTGCCCAGGCTTGATCCGCACCGACCTGCCGCTCGAGTCGGGCTTCGACGAAGCCGCCATGCGCGATTACCTGAATAAGATTCCGCTGCGCCGACTGGGCACACCTGAAGAGGTCGCTAACCTGTTTGCCTTTCTGGCGTCGGATGAAGCGTCGTTTATCACTGGCGCGCCGTTCATCATTGACGGCGGTCAGCTTGCAGAGCAGTGAGGCGTCAACATGAACCTGAACCAGAAGACCATCCTGATCGTCGGCGGCGCCAGCGGCATCGGTAAGGCGACGGCGGAGCTGTGCGCGGCTGCTGGCGCCGACCTCTGGATCGCCGACCGCGACGCGACTGCTGGCGCAGCGCTGGCATCCGCGCTCGGTGCGCGCTTTTGCCCCGTGGATGTGACCGACGCGGACTCCGTGCGTGCGCTCTTCGCCCAGATCGGCGCGCAGCGCCCGCGGCTGGACGCGCTCATTCACACCGCCGGCATCATGCAGGGCGCGTTTGTCCCGCTGGAGGAATTCGGCGTGGACATGTTCCGTCGCGTCGTGGACGTCAACCTGACTGGCAGCTTCCTCTGCAGCAAACACGCGCTGCCCCTGTTGCGTCAGTCGCCGCGTGGTGTGATCGTGCTGGTCTCCTCTATCGCGGCGGTGCAGGGCAGCTCGTCGTTTGCGTATGGCGCCAGCAAAGGCGGGGTGAGCGCGCTGGGCATCACGCTGGCGAATCGGCTGGCGAACGATGGCATCCGCGTGAATGTGGTCGTGCCAGGCAACATTGACACGCCCATGAAGCAATCGGTGATTGAAGCGGAGCGCCAGCGGATCGGTCCAGGCGGCGAGCAGCAGTCGCTCGTGCTGGGTGAGCCGATCGGTGTGGCGCGTGTGCTCGCCTGGCTTGCCAGCGACGACGCTGACTACGTGCGCGGCGCCGTCTTCACGCGCTGAGGCAACCTTGACCCACTGGGGATGATGCGATCAGCGCGCGGCTGCTTCGTCGGCGGCGCTGCCCGCTGGCGCGTTGATGTGGTTCATCGCGAACTCTAACCCGTCGCGCAACCACAACACAACACCGTGCGCTGCTCGCTCAATAGCATCGCGCACGATCGGCATCTCGGTGGGCAGGAAGTCCTCCAGCACGTAGCTGCGCGCGCTCTGTCGCCCTGGCGGACGACCAATGCCCACACGCAACCGCGGAAAGTCGGTGGTGCCCAGGTGCACGATCAGCGACTTCACGCCGTTGTGTCCACCAGCGCTGCCCTTCGGACGCATGCGCAGTTGACCCAGCGGCAGGTCCAGCTCGTCGTAGATCGCCAGCACATGCTGCGGTGTGGATTTGTAGAAACGCATGAGCGGACCTACGCACTCGCCGCTCAGGTTCATGAATGTCTGCGGCTTGACCAGCGCCACTTTGCGCTCGGCGATCTCGCCCAGCGCCACCATGCCCATGTGCATCATGCGGTCGAACTTCAAGCCATGCTGCTCGGCGAGGTGGTCCACCACCATGAAGCCGACGTTATGGCGATTGCCGGCATGGATGCGTCCGGGATTGCCCAATCCGGCGATGATGTAGCGTTCTGAGTGGTTCATCGTCCGTAGTCCATGCGCTCGTTGCGGTAGCGGCGCCACGCCCACAGCACCAGCTTCTTCAAACCCGCGTATGCGCCCACCAGCGCCAGCGCGATCAGCCCCCAGCGCGCGCCGTTGAGGAATGCTCCCGGCGCGCGGTTGAGGGTGTCGCCGACGATCTGAAGCACATCGCGCGCGGTTTGAATCTCCGCCAAGGTCTGACCGCCCGTCGCCGCAGGGGATGTGGCGGGCGCGGTGCTGCCTGTTGGCGCATTGCTCACGCTCAGGTTGCGCACCACCGCCTCGTTCACACTGCCATCGCTGGCAAAGACCTGCACGCGCAGCGCGTAGGTGCCGTCGGTGACAGCGCGCGTGTTCCATGCGCCCAGCACGCCGCTCTCCACTGCGATGGTGCTGCCGCCCAGGGAGACCCACTCCGCAAGCTCAGGCTCGCGGGCGTAGCTTAGCTCGTAGCGCAGAAAGTTGGGGTGAGTCGCAGTGCCCTGAATGATTGCCGTGCCACTCAGCGACTGATCGTTCGCCGGTGAACCAATGCGCGCGTAAGGGTTGAGAGACTGGGCGTGCGCCGATGCAACCCACAGCAGCGCCGCGCACGCGCTCACAATCCATCGTCTCATTGCCTCTGTCGCGCTGAAGTCTAACAGAGTCGCGCCAGCTCACCACGGGCGCAGCGCGCTCAGCTCCTGGCGCAATCGCACGTAGGAATCGTAACGCTGAGGGTGAATCTTGCCCTCGCGCAATGCCGCGATCACCGCACAGCCTGGCTCGTGGATGTGTGTGCAGTCAGAAAACTCACAGTCTCGCACCAGCGGGGCTATCTCGCGGTAGTAACCGTCTAGCTCCTCTGGCTGCACATCCCAGATGGCGTAGCTGCGCAAGCCGGGCGTGTCGGCGATCCAGCTATGCGGGTCGAGCTGGATCAGCTCAGGCACGACGGTGGTGTGGCGCCCCTTCTTCAACGCTTCGCTGATGCGCCCTACTTCCTTATCCAGCCCTGGCTTGAGCGCGTTGAGCAGGCTGCTCTTGCCCACGCCGCTCTTGCCCGTCAGCACGCTCAGCTTGCCGGTCAGGTGCTGGCGCAGCGCTTCCAGTCCCAACGTTCCCCCGTCGTGCCAGCGCGTGCTGACGCAGAGCACCTCGTAGCCGATCTGCTCGTACACCGCGAACATCTCGCGCGCCTTGTCCAGACCGACCAGGTCCACCTTGCTGGCGATGATGAGCGCGGGCAGCGATTGCGCCTCCGCGCCGACCAGATAGCGGTCTAACATGCGCGGGTGAAACTCTGGCTCGGCGCAGGCGAAGACGAACGCCACCAGGTCGGGGTTCGCCACGATCACCTGTCGCATGAGCTGCTTGCTGCGCTTTCCTCGTGCCTCGTAAACGGGGTCAATCCGTGAGAGTGTGCGCACGCGCGGCTCGACCGCAACGATGCGCCCGTTGACGCGCGGGTCCTTCTCAACTGGCTCCACCACCACGCGGTCGCCGACCGCCAGCGCATCTTCCACGTGCTCGCCTTTGGTCAGCCGTCCCGCCGCACGACACACCCAGACCCGTTGCGATTCGTCAAAGACAGTGAAGAAGCCGCTTTGCGCTTTGATGATCAAGCCGCGAATCTCAGTCATTTGCCCGGATGTCGGTGGGGGTGGGGGAGATGGGTAAGCCGTAGTATGCCTCGACAACTTGGCGCACCAGCGGGGCAGCGTAGCCGGAGCCTTCGCCGATGTTCTCGATCAGCGCGGTGACGACGATCTCTGGCTGATCGGCGGGGGCATATGCCGTGAACCAGGCGAAAGGTTTTGCGTCCCCGCCGGCTTGCGCTGTGCCGCTTTTGCCAGCCACCTGCAGCCGCCGCGCCCCGCGCCGTTGTGCGGCGGGCAGTTGGCTGCATCGCACCGCGCTGCCCTGCGCGTCGAAGCAGTAATCGAAGTTGGTGAAGCGATAGGCGGCGGTGCCGTAGCGCGCGTTGGTCGTCACGTTGAGCATGGCGGATTGCATTTGCTGCAATGCGGCGGACGCGATGGGCAGCGGCTGTGCTGGTGGGTGCGGCTGTGCAGGCTCCGCCACCAGGTAAGGGCGAATGACTCGACCATCGCGCGCCAGCGCTAGCGTCATCTGCGCCACTTGCAGCGGCGTCACCAGCAGAAAACCCTGACCAACCGCCATGTTCACCGTGTCGCCGCCAGTCCACGCCTCCCCAAGCGATTGACGCTTCCAGTCCGGGTCTGGCACCAGCCCTGTTGCTTCGGCGATCTCGATGCCTGTGCGCTGACCGAAACCGAAGCGCCGCGCGTATTCGCTCAGCTTGTTCGGCGCGAGCTGGTTCAGGCGCTTGCCGATCTCGTAGAACACCACGTTGCAGGACGCGGTCAAGCCATTTTGCAGCGTGATCCGCCCATGTCCGCCGCGCAGCCAGCACGTTTTGCGAAACTCGGCGCCGAAGCCGTCCCAGAAGCCAGAGTCGAGGAACACCTCATCCATGCGCGTGATGCCCTCTGCCAGCCCCGCCGCCATCGTCACCATTTTGAAGGCAGAGCCAGGCGGGTAAGTGCCCTGCGTGGCGCGATTCAGCAGTGCGCCGCTTTGAATCGTTTGGGTGGTGATCTGGGTCAGGCTGAAGGAGGGCGCGCTTGCCAGCGCCAACACAGCGCCATCGCTGGCGCGCAGCACCACCACTGCGCCGCGCCGATTGCCGAGCAAGCCCTGCACCTGCCGCTGCAGGCTAGGCAGCAGTGTGATCCGCACGTCTTGCGGCGGCTGAGGGTCGCGGCGCGCGATCACCTGCGGCTCACCCGCGCCGAACAAGATCAGCTCCGCGCCAGGTTTGCCCGCCAGCGTCTCCTCCAGGCTGGCTTCCAGCCCCATGCGCCCCACCGCCTCGCTGCCACGATACCCCCGCGCCTGATACTCGCCGAGCGACTCCGCCGGAATCGGACCGACGAACCCGATCACATGAGGCGCCAGGTCCGGCTCAAGGTAGTGGCGCTCCCAGCGCTCGCGCACGAGGACGGCAGGGAACTCGCCTAGCGCTTCGCTATGTTCGTCGAGCGTGTCGCTGTCCACGTCGGCGATGGGCACAAACCAATCGCGGGGCGCGTTGGCGTAGCGCTGTTGGATGACCTCCGCGCTTAAGCCTGTGATGGAGCTGAGCAGCGCGAGCATGGCGCGCTCGTTTTCTGCGTCGGGGATCGCGCCTGGCTGCACGCCGACCACCTCAATGCGGCGCTGGGTGGCGAGCAGACTGCCATCCGCCGCCAGGATGTCGCCGCGCTGGCTCTCGCCCAGCCGCAGCACCAGCGTGCCAGTCTGCCAGCCAGGCACGATAGCATCGCGCGTCCAGTCCACGAACCAGCCGCTGTTCTCGTTGACCAGCGCAAGCGTGGTGGTGATCGAGAACGCGCCGAGCAGTCGGCTGCGCCATTCAGTGAGCAGCAGCGCGCTGGCACGGTCGCCTTGTTGCAGCAAGCCGCCCACCAGCCGCGCGCGAAAGTCTGTGCTGAGCGAGCGCTGCTGCATCTCCAAATAAGCCCCGCGCAAGCCCTCGCTGTTTTGAGTCAGGCTTTGAGCACGCGCGCTGAGCAAGTTAAAAGCGCTCACGAAGTCCTGACGGTTGATGGAGGCGACGAACCGATCAGCGATTTGCGCTGCTTGCGTGAGCGGCACCGTCGCGGTGGGCGTGGGTGAGACTGGCGGGAATGGGGAGGGTTGTCGGTCGGTGATCTCTGGCGAAGCCTCGCACGCCGCCAGCACCACCGCACACACCACGATGAGCGCGTGGTGTCCGAGCCGCCTCATCGAATGCCGAGTATCCATCCTTCTACTGCTGCAATGTCGCGCTCGTGGCTTGCGAGCGGGGGATTGAGGAACGCTTCTATCACGCCGCGCTGGTCGGTCGCCTGCATCCATGCAGCGATGACGAACGCATCGTGCTGGTCGGGGCTGCGCCCGTCCTGATGCCACTGATCGCGCCACAGGCTGGGGTACACCTCGGCAATGACGTGAACACCTGCAGGGGGATCCCAGCCGTCAAAGGGCCAGACGTGCAGCCGGGCGCCCAGCGCGCGGCGCAGGCGGCGCAGCCATGGCAAGCCGCTGTGTGTGGATTTTGCCACGCTGCCCTGCACGTCGAAATGGAAGACGGACTTGGCGCGCGCGCGCATGTCGGTCAGCCGGCGCCAGCGGGCGTTGCCATAGCGCGGGTTGTGCGCGCGGAGCTGAGCGACGGTGACGCCGTCCTGGTCGGTGTGCCAGTGCTGGCAGAAGTCCTCCAGGAAGGCGTCCCAGTGGAGCGGGAGGTGATGACACTGGAAGTAGGTCAAGGGGAAAGAGAGGGCGTGGTCAATGCCGATGAGGGTGGGGTGTTCTTCGTATAGGCGGTTTTCTAGCCACTGTGCGAGGCTGGCGCGAGACCAGCGCCGATTGTCCGTGTCCAACTGCTCGCGGGGTGGGGCGTCGCTCTCCGCCACGAAGACGCGCAGACCTGACAGCCGCGTCGTGCTGGTGGCTGCGCCTGAGTAATCAATGCCGATGTAGCGCGCGAAACGGCGCGTCATGTGCTTATGTCACGCAGCCCTGCAACGGCTCGCCACGCATCAGGCGCGCGGCGTTGTCATAAAAGAGGCGAAACTCGTTGCGCAAGGCGATGTCGTTGCAGCTACCGATGTGAGGCAGCAGAAACACATTGGCTTCGGGGTCGTGCTGCGCGAGTTGGAGCAGCGGCTCATCTGGTCGGATCGGCTCCCACTCGTAGGTGTCCAGCGAGGCGCCGGCGAGGTGTCCGCTGCGCACAGCTTCCGCCAGCGCTGCTTCGTCCACCACGCTGCCGCTGCCAGCTTCCACCAGGTAAGCGCCGCGTTTCATCATCGCCAGCCGCTCCGCGTTGAGCCAGTGATCAGTTTCGGCGCTATAGGGCAGCAGGCTGATCACCACATCGCTCTCGCGCAGAATGCTCTCTGCGTCATGGTAGTGGATGCCCAGCGCCTGCTCAGTGTGTGCAGGCAAGCGCTGCCGCTTGTGATACAGCACGCGGCAGTGCCATCCTTGCAAACGTCGCGCCAGCTCCGCGCCGATCTCGCCAAAGCCGAGGATGCCCACCGTTTTGCCGAAGAGCAGCGTGACGCGCGTCTGACCGCTCCAGTTGAAAGCGAACACGTCTTCGTCGGTGCGACGCGGACCACCCGGCAAGAAGCGCTCTGGTGGCTGGCGCAGCACCTGTTGCAGCGGCATGGCGCGGCGCAATAAGGCAAGCGTCTGCAACATCACGTTCTCTGCAACGGCAATCGTCCCCAGAATGGGCTGAACGCACACGGCAATGCCGCGCGCGCGGGCTGCGTCCAGGTCAATGTCGTGATACAGCGAGCCGATGCGCTGGATGAGTTTGAGACGCGGCGCAGCGGCGATCAGGTCTCGGCTGATGACGCCTGTGCGCTCAGTCATCAGCACGTCTGCATCGGCGATCAGGCGGCGCACCTCGTCGGCGGATACCTCTGTGCTGCGGCGCATGGTGACGCGCAGCCCTTCTGGTGCGGCTTGCAGCCGCCATTCTCGATGCTGTTGACCCAGCGGACAGAGATACAACACGTGAAGCGACATGGTGTGTGGTCCCTCAGCGCGCAATGGCAAGCAAGTTCCCCAAAATGACCAAGCCCACCACCAGCAGCGTCAGCGTGAGCAAGCTGATGATGGCGATGGGCAGCACCAGGCGATAGGCTGATCCCAGCGGCATGGCAGCGCTGCCGTCGCGGGTGGGCGATATGCCCTCGCTCAGCCGCCGCCCAAAGATAGCGAGCATGAAGAAGCCCACCACGCTGACAGGCGCAAACCCGATCATGAGCAAAAAGCGCTCGTCTGCCGACGTCGCGCCGAGCAAAAATGGCGCGACTAACCCTGCGACGGCGAACAACAAGCCCAGCATCAAGCCGACCGTGCTTTTGAATGCGCTGCCCGACCGCTCACGGCTGAGCAGCATGGCGCGCCGGCGTCGGCGCTCTTCCGATGAGAGCAACAGCGGGCGCTGTGGTTGCAGCGATGTGGCTTGTCTGCTGAGGTTGGATGCTTCGTCCGCTTTTGGGCTGGTGGCAGCAGCAGATGCGAGCAGCGCAGCGCCGCCGAGGATCAACACGATTAGCATGGGCAGCATCGCGCTGCGCTGATCGGGCGGCGCAACCAGGATGGCAAACGCAGCCAGCGCGAGCGCCAGGACGCCTGCTGTGGCGCTGATCGTGGCGCGGCGTTCTTTTGCCCACTCTTTCAGCGACGCACTCGTCGAAGAGGCGGCTGAAGAGGGCAGCGCAGCGTTTGCGGGCACGTCCGATGTGATTGCCGCGGGCTTGGCGGCGGGTGTTGCGCTGGCGCGCCCAACAGGCTGTGGGTCGCGCTCGGCTGCCAACGCAGCCACCGCCGCGGAGAGATGCGCGATCGCCATTTGGGCGGCTTTGCCACTCCCTTCTATTTCGAGGCGGATGCGCAGGGGTTGGTCGCCGATCTCAAACTCCGTCGTTAATTGATAGGCTTTGGGCAGTTCAGCCATACGCGGTTATTGTGTCACAGCTTCACGAGAGGCGCAGGCGCGCCGCCTGCGCGTGCGCGTGCAGCCCTTCTGCCTCCGCCAGTTTGATCGCGACAGGCGCCAGGTCGCGCGCGGTGGCGCGGTCTAATGCGATCACGTTCATCACGCGCATGAAATCCAGCACATTGAGTGGCGGGGTGAAACGCGCTGTGCCACCGGTGGGCATCACGTGGCTGGGTCCGGCAGCGTAATCGCCGAGCACCTCGTAGGAGTGCTCACCCACAAACACGCCGCCAGCATGACGGATGCGGTTCACCCACGCCCAGGGATCCTCCACAGACAGGCAGAGGTGCTCTGGCGCGTACTCGTTCGCCACCTCCACTGCCTCTTGGAGGTCCTGGCAGATAACTGCGCCGCTGCGGTGGGCGAGCGAGTCGCGCACGTCGCTGCGGTTCGGCTCGGGGAGCGCCATCACTTGCGCTTCCACTGCCCGTGCGACCGCCTCTGCCAGGCGTCGTGAAGGTGTGAGCAGCAGGGCGCTGCCGCCGGCGTGCTCCGCCTGTGCGAGCAGATCAGCGGCGACCCAGGCGGGGTTCGCGGAGTCGTCGGCGATCACCACAGTTTCGGTCGGACCAGGCAGGGCGTCAATGCCACACACGCCGAACACTTGCTTCTTCGCCAGCACTACAAACAAGTTGCCTGGTCCGCAGATTTTGTCCACCGCCTCGATGGTTTCGGTGCCGTATGCCATCGCGCCGATGGCTTGCACGCCGCCGATGGCGTACACCGCATCCACGTCGGCAATGCCAGCGGCTGCCAGGACGAGCGGATGCGGCAGGCGTGAGTGGGGCTGTGGCGGCGAGCACACCACCACTTCCTCCACGCCCGCTGCTTTTGCCACGATGGCAGTCATCAGCAGCGATGACGGCAGCGGCGCAGTGCCAGCCGGCACATACACACCTACGCGCTCCAGCGGGCGAATGATTTGCCCCAGCACGCCGCCGAGTTGGGTGGTCATCCAGGTCTGGATGGGGCTTTGGCGATGAAACGCCTCGATGCGCTCAGCGGCGCGCTCCATCGCCCCGATCACTTCGGGGTCGAGCGCGTCGAACGCGGCGGCGATCTCGCTTTCAGGAATGGCGATCTGCTCTGGTGCGAGCGAGACGCCGTCCAGCTTGTGCGTCCACTCGATCACGGCGGCGTCGCCGCGCTGGCGCACGTCGCGCAGGATCAGCCGCACGGCTTCTTCGGGGTGCAGCTCAGCGCCGAAGACGGCGCGCGTGCGCGCGCGCATGTGCTCGGTGACGGTGATCTCGTCAATCGGCGAGCGTCGTAGCAGCGTGTCCACTGCTTGTTCGAGGTCAAGGATGCGCAACAGCGCGTGGCTTTGAGTCATGGCTTTCAAGAAAGGTATCACATGCAGCGTGAATGCTGCTCATTTTATGAGGCGGATGAAAGCAACGAAGCCTGAAAGAGGCGAAATTCGCCGTTGAATGAATGATGCAGAATCTGCCGTCGCAGCATGTGGAGTGCTGAAGCGCAGCTTCAGCACTCCACATCAAGTAACACGCGCCAGGTCATCAGTGCTCCTCAAGAGTGACGTGACTTCGCAAGTCAATCGCATTATAGGACAGAGAAGCGTAATCTCTCCTTTCTGGCATGGAGTGCTGAGGCGCAGCTTCAGCATGAATTCGCGGTGCGTGGCGTTCGCACGAGCGCCAACCCGCATTACAATCCGCGTGATGCTCAACGCCTCGGGTGTGTTGGCTGTGCTCGACCATCACCTGACTATCAACTGGGACGACGGACCGACGCTGCACAAGATCAGCGCTGCGGTGCGCTACCACCGCGCCAACGAGACCAACACACAAGTGCTGCGCGTCGGCGCGTCGCAGCGATGCAGCGATGAACCACTCGCCTTCATTGTCGCCAGAGATGGCGTGCGCGCGACGTGGATCTGGCGCGAAGTGGAGGCGGGCTGGTGCGCGCAGCTCGTCGTTGTCAACGAGGACAGCGAGGAAATCTACGTGGATTCGCTGGATGTGTTGCGCGTCGAGTATGGGTTTGGTGGACTTTTTAACGTTGGCGCGCCGCCAGGGCTCTGGCGCTGCGCGCGAGAACTGGTCGGCAATGAAGCAGGTGAGCAGATGGTCGCTTCTGCCTCGGCACAGCCGCTCTTCGGCGAGAGCCTGGAATGGGAGGACTGGGGCGCAAGCATAGGGGATGCGCTGGGCTTTGCGCGGCGCCGCGGGTTGCTGTTGCAACCCACCATGTCCAATCGCTCGCGTCCGCCAGCGCTGATGGTGCGGGCGTTGAGTGGCGCGGCGCTGCCTGTCGAGATTCGTCTGGAGACAACTGCGGAGCGCTTCGACCGCTTCCTGGCGCGCAATCGCACCGATGGGCTGCGGCTGGGCGGGGGGGTGTCGCTGGCGTCTTCGGAGTTTTGGGTGGTGTGCGGCGACGATGCAAATGAGCTGGCGCGCTTGCCCGAACCGCAGCCAGCGCCTGACTCACAAGCCGATCAGCCTTCACCCCCCACCGCCTTGCCTCCAGCCCATGCGTGATCCTTCTGCTGCCTTGAAGCGGAAAGCGCAGCGCGTGCATGAAGCGCTGCTGCGCGTCTATGGCGAGCCGCGCTGGACGCAATTGGATGGCATCAGCGAGCTGGTAGCCACCATCCTTTCCCAGAACACCAACGATGGCAACCGCGATCTGGCGTATTCGCGCCTGCGCGCGCGCTTCCCCACCTGGGAGGCAGTGCGCGACGCCGACCCGCAAGCCGTGATCGAGGCGATCCGCCCAGCGGGGCTGGCGAACCAGAAAGGTCCGCGCATTCAGGCGGCGCTGCGCCGCATCACTGAGACGCGCGGTCAGCTTTCGCTGGATTTCCTGGCGGACATGTCGCTGGACGAGGCGCGCGCGTGGCTGACCGCTATTCATGGCGTGGGCTTAAAGACAGCCTCCATCGTGCTGCTGTTTTGCTACGGCAAGCCCGCCTTTCCAGTAGATACCCACGTGCATCGCGTCACAGGGCGGCTGGGCTTGCGCGAGGCGAAGCTCAACGCCGACCAGACACACTACTGGATGGAGGCGCTGTGTCAGCCTGGTTGGCACGGACCGTTTCACCTCAACCTGATCCGTCTTGGGCGCGAAGTGTGCCAGGCGCGCGCGCCGCAATGCGCGCGTTGCCCCGTGCGCCGCTGGTGTGACTACGCCAGGCAGCGCGACGGCGCTGCACTGTCAGCCTGATAGTGTGATGACGGGTGCAAACAGCAGAGGAGCGGGTGCGCGTTCATGATGCGGAGTGGAGCGCTGAGCTTGCCGAAGTGCAGGAGAGCGCTTGGCGCAGCGCTCCGCCAGCGCCAGAGGTGGGGCAGATTCAGATGGGGGCGACGATGGACGGCGTGACGGTACATAATTCGGCACGCATCAGGAGCGTATGCAGTATCGAGACTTTCAAGCGGCTAACTTACCGGTGGGCAATGATAATGTTAAAGCTGGAGCTGGGCAAGTGAAGGCGCGCTGCTGCCAGAGTGGGATGCGCTGGTCGAGAGGAAGACTGAACAACCCCCTATTGTTTCGCTCAGCGGTCATGAGTGACCACTTCAGCGTACTCTGGACTGCTTGCCCCCACTAAGAAATGCACCACTCCTCAGCCTTACGCTTGCCATTGTTTGCTGGTCGCTACTACCCTCCTGCTGCGGCGCAACTCCAGGCGATGGTCGCCGCATACGTGGAGGACGCCCTTGTCGTTGCACCTCCCCAACCGATCGTTGGGCTGATCGTGCCTCATGCGACGTTGTACGAAGCAGGACCGATTGCAGGCTTCGCCTTTAAGGCGCTGATGCTCGCGCCGCAGCGCTGGGATTGTGCAGTGTTGCTCGCGGCAACACGCGCAGACACGCCCCTCTGTTGTGACCCGCGCGAAGGATACGTGTTGACCGATGGTCAGGTAATGCCCGTGATTGACCCGCAGGACGTGCTCGGCGAGCATGTGAGTCGCTCGCCTGACGGAGACCCACAGATCGAGATCACGCTCCCGTTTTTGAACTACGCACTGGGCGCGGTGCCCATCCTGCCGTTGCGTGTGGGCACAGATGCCACTCCTCACTTCGTCGCGCTGCGCTTGCCGTCGTGCGCGGTGATAGTGGTGATCGCCAACCTGGTGGACGATGTCCTCTTGCGCGCGGCGCACAATCTGGATGCCGACTTGTTAACGCGCGCGCCTCAGCCTGTCTGGCAGCGATGGCGAAGGCGGCGCGAAGCACCCTCCTGCGCTCCCGACACGTCTGCGCTGCGGATTGGGTTAAAACTCCTGCGAGAGGCGGGCGGCAAACATTGCCAGGTGTTGCATCGGCGAGGCGCGTTTGCGGCAGCGGTGGTCACAGGTTGAGACGACGGCTACTGTCCCTGCTGTTTGCTCAGCGCAGACTCGATCTCAGTGCGAAACGCCAGCAGAGGCTGCGCGCCGACCAGCAGCTTGCCGTTAATGAAGAAGGACGGCGTGCCGCGCACACCAGCATCCTGCGCCGTGCGATAGTCCTCGGTGATTTGCGCGCGGTAGCGACCTTCCTGCAGGCATGTCTCGAAACGTCCTGTGTCCAGGTTGAGCTCGCCTGCAAGCTGCACCAGCGCCTGCTTCAACGCCGACTCGTCAGCTTGCCCGCTTACCTTGCCGGAGAAGAGCGCATTGTGAAAATCCCAGAAGCGATCTTGCTCGCCAGCGCACTCAGCGGCTTCTGCTTTCACGAGTGATGAGTCTGCTAACACCGGAAAATGGCGATAGCTGAAGCGCACCTTGCCGCTGTTGATGTATTCGTCCGCGATGCGGGGCAGCGTCTGCTGATAAAACAAGCGGCAGTAGCTGCACTCGAAATCGCTAAACTCCACAATCACGACGGGCGCCTGCTCACTGCCGAGCGAGCTGCGCGGACGAGGCTGGATGTTGGCGGTGGCTGCATTGACGTTTTGAGAGGGACTCGCTGTTGTGTCAGCGTTGCTCGGCAGTTTGTCCGTCTCGCGGATGGCTTGGGCTGCCCCTTCGCGCGCAGCATTGCGGATTTGTTCATAGTCAATCTCGACAGCATTGGCAGCGTTCTGCCTGGGCGAGGGTGTGTTCACTGCAGAGATGATCAGAGTGATGACAACGCCAAACGCCAAGCCTGCCATGAACCACATCAGCGAGCGGCGATCTCGCCCGCCGTCTTCAAGGTCGCTATTGCTCATGTTTTCCCTTGTCTCCTTTTGGGTGCTGCGCCTGCATCAACTGGGCGTATAGCCGATTGTAAGCATCGGCACTTTGCTCTGTGCTAAAGAGTGTGGCGATCCGATCTCGCGGCTGAACAAATCGCGCGCGGTTGTGTGCCACTTCCAGTATTGCTTTGGCGAGCGCCTGCGGATCGCCCACCGGCACCACCTTGCCCATGCCTGTGCGCTGCACGGGCACGCGCACACCTGGTAGGTCGCTGCACACGACTGGTGTGCCGCACAGCATAGATTCCACCTGCACCAGCCCAAATGACTCGGTGGAGTTCAGGCTAGGCAGCACGGTCACTGTGCTGGCAGCAAAGAACGCCGCCAACTCGCGCCCATTGAGCGCGCCCGTGAAAGTCCACTGGTCGCCCAGCGCGGTGAAGCGCGGCTGTAACCAGGCGGCGTACGCCTCCTCGCCCAACACGTGTTGGTGCGGTCCGGCAAAAATCACCCGCGCAGATGGGTTGCTGCGATGGATGATCTCCAGCGCGTTCACCAACACCTCCACGCCCTTCTCGGTTGCCAGGCGGGCTGCCATGCCGATCACCAGCTCGTCGCCGATGCGCCACTTGCGACGGAACGCAGCCACATCCTCAGCAGTGGGTTGCGTGATCTCGATGGGCGGTGGGATCACCTCCAGCTTGTGCAGGTAGCGCGAAAGGAAAGGGGAGTGCTTCGCGTAGTCCTCCGTGTAGGCGACCACGCGCTGCACCAAGCTGCCCGCCAAATGGTTTGCGGCGACGATCACAGGTTGCGCAACGCGATTGATGATGCTGTCTGGCAGGCGCACGTCGCAGTGATAGGTGAGCAGGGAAGGCTTGCGATACAGTCGCGCGTTGATAGCGAGACCTGCGCCGTCAAATTGAGGCAGATGAATGTGCAGCACGTCGTGATCTGGCAACAGTCGGCGCAGCAATATGCCGAAGGTGGGCATGATCACGCCCTTGCTCACGCGCGCTATCACTGGAGCGCGCACTATCTGCACGCCGTCGCGCTGCTCGCGCAGGGGCAGGGTGGGGTCATACTGAGAAGTGAGCACGGTCACCTTGTGCCCGATCTCGGCGAGCCTGTGCGAGAGTCGCTCCACGTAAATTGTCAAGCCGCTGATGTGAGGGCGATAGTACGTCAGTGCTTGCAGGATGCGCATGACTCAGAGCGCTTCGAGTTGTTCGGAGTGCTCGCGCGCTGCTTCCGTGCGCGCCCGCAGCTGCTCGAAAGACAACCCAACGCGGAACATGCTGATCAGCCCGAAAGCGATCAGCGTGAGCTGTTGCGACAGCGACCAAACGAACGCGAATGCCGTCGCCCGCGATTCATCCAGTCCGAACGGCAAGACCAGCGCAGTTTTTGCGAACAGTTGCACAGGTCCCAGCCCTCCTGGCGCGGATGGCGCCGCCCCGCCCAGGTTGCTCGCCATCACCATCAGCCCAGCCTGTTCGACGCGCGGCTCGAAGAACGCCGCCATCATCACCACTGCCAGCAGCAACGAAAAGCTCCACGTTGCCAGCGTGGTGAACAGCACCAGCAACGCCTGCCTCGGCGTGCGCACGAATTGCAAGCCAGCGACGAACTCGCGGTAGCGGCGCAGCCAGGCGCTGGCATTTAGTCTGGGCAGCTTTCGGAGGATTGCGCTCAACGCCTGTTCCACTGCACTCGCATGTCGAGCGCTAACGCCGATGCCGACCGCCACCGCCACCGCAAATGCACCACCAGCGGTGGCTGCTTGCGCGATGCTTGTGTCCACTGGCGCCAGCCGTGCGAAGAACAAAAACGCCACCACAACCACCACCAGGTCCAACAGCCGTTCCACCACAATCGAGGAGAGAGCAGCGGCGGTGCCCAGGCGCGCCTGTTGACCCATCACCCAGGCGCGCCCGATCTCTCCCAGACGGAAGGGGAACATCATGTTCAGCATGTAGCCGATGCACATTGCCTGAAAGGTGAGCTTAAGCGGCGTGCCCCCCATCAACACTGACCATCGCCATGCGCGAAAGCCAAGCCCGATCACAAACACCACGAACGCGAGCGCGAACAGCCACCAGCGCGATTGGGCATCTTGCAAGGCGCCAGTGAACGCGCCGAAGTCCACATTGCGCAAGGTGAGATACAGCGCCACGGCGCTGATAGCAATGCCGATCCAGAAACGCTTGTTGCCGAACATGGGGTGTCAGGCTGCGTGTGAGCCTAGTCGGGCTTGAAAGGCTGCCAGGTCTGCCGCTGGCAACTGGACGCTGCCCAGCTCCGCGCTCTCGCTGGGCGCGCCGTGGTAATCGCTGCCGCCCGTGATCAGCAAGTTGTGCGCACGCGCGAAGGCGACGAACTGAGCGGTTTGAGCGGGCGTATGCAGCGGATAAAGCGCCTCGATACCGTCCAGACCTGCGGCGAGCAGCTCCTGAAGCAGCGCATCCAGGTCACCCTGATACAGTCCCGGGTGCGCCAGCACGGCGATTCCTTCGGCTGCGTGAATCAGCTCCACAGCCTGCGTGGGGTTCAAGCCCACGTGCGGCGCGAAGGCTGGCTTGCCCTCGGCGAGGTACAGGTCGAACGCAGCTTGTGTAGATGGCACAAAGCCCGATTCCACCATCGCGCGCGCGATGTGCGGTCTGCCGATCACCCCATCCCCAGCGATGGCGCGCACGCGCGCGAAGTCAAGATGGATGCCGAGCGCCTCCAGCCGCGCCAGGATACGCTTCGCGCGCTCCACGCGCACATCGCGCAGACTGGCGATGCGCGCGCGCGTGGCTGCGTCTGTGGCTCGAATGCCATAGCCCAGTATGTGCACTTCCGCTTTGGCGGAGAGGGCGCTGATCTCGATGCCGCTGATCACAGTCAAGCCGTGCGCTTCGCCTGCTGCGGCTGCCTCTGCACAACCTTCGATAGTGTCATGATCGGTGATGGCGAGCAGCGAGAGATTTTGTTGTCTCGCCAGCGCCACCAGCTCAGCGGGCGAGCGCAGCCCGTCAGAGGCGGTGGTGTGGCAGTGGAGTTCAACCAACACAACGCCCGATTCTACGCGCGCCATGCTACTCGCAACGGCGCGATTTGGGGATGTGCGGATCGCCTATCATCAGATATGCATGGATATGCTCTTGCCGCTTGTGCCTGTGATGGCGCCGCTAGAAGAGGTCGCGCTAGTGTTGCACCCAACGGATAACGTGGCGATCCTGAAGCAAAGCCTTGCTGCAGGCTGTCGGCTGCGTTGGAAAGGTCGTGAGATCGTCACGCGTGTCGCTGTGCCAGCAGGTCACAAGATCGCGCTCGTGGACATCCCCGCTGGTCAAGCCATTCGCCGCTACGGCCAGGTGATCGGCTTCGCCACCCAGCCCATTGCAGCAGGCGATCATGTGCACACGCACAACTGTGCGCCGAGCGCTTTCTCGCGCGCGTATGAGTTCGGCAGTGAGGTGCACATGCCAGCGCCGATACCAGAGGCGCAGCGGCGCACATTTGCAGGTTATCGTCGTCCGCATGGACGCGCTGGCACGCGCAACTACATTGCCGTAATCGCGTCGGTGAATTGCTCTGCGCATGTGGTGCGTCAAATTGCCCGCCACTTCACAGCGGATCGCTTGCGCAACTTCCCCAACGTGGACGGCGTGATCGCGCTGGCGCATGGGCTGGGCTGTGCGATGCGCGTCGGCAGCCGAGACGAGCAGATGCTGCGCCGCGTGCTACAGGGCATGGCGAAGCATCCAAACGTGGGAGGATGCGTGTTTGTCGGGCTGGGCTGCGAGACGATGCAGGTGGAGCTGCTGCGAGGTGCAGGCGATAGTGGCGCATCGCCGCCCCTCGCTGTGACCATTCAGGAGAGCGGAGGTGTGCAGCGCACCATAGCGCGCGGCATCGAGGCGGTGGAGGCGTTGCTTCCACAGGTGAATCAAACGCGCCGCGAGCGTGTGCCGCTCAGCGAGCTGGCGGTGGCGCTTCAGTGTGGCGGCAGCGATGGCTGGAGCGGTGTGACGGCAAATCCAGTGCTCGGCTTGGCGAGCGATGCCATCGTCCGTGAGGGCGGCACGGTTGTGCTAGCAGAGACGCCGGAAATTTACGGCGCAGAGCATTTGCTCGTTCGGCGCGCTGTCAGCCGCGAGGTGGGCGAGAAGCTGCTACAGCGAGTGCGCTGGTGGGAGATGCACGCGGCACATCATGGCGTGGAAATTGACAATAACCCCAGCCCAGGCAACAAGGCAGGCGGCTTGACCACTATCTACGAGAAATCGCTCGGCGCAATCGCCAAAGCAGGCAGCACACCGTTGATGGACGTGCTCGATTACGCCGAACCGCTCCGCTCACGCGGCTTTGTGTTCATGGACTCGCCCGGCTATGACCCCGTCAGCGTCACTGGTCAAGTCGCCAGCGGTTGCAACCTGGTGGTCTTCACCACTGGTCGAGGGTCGTGCTTTGGTTTTAAGCCTGCGCCCAGCATCAAGGTGGCGAGCAACAGCGATTTGTTCCACCGCATGCGCGAGGATATGGACTTCGACGCTGGTCGTGTGCTGCACGGTGCGTCATTGCAAACAATAGCGGAAGAGCTGCTTGAGCTGATCATCGCTGTCGCTTCTGGTCAGCCCACCCGTAGCGAAGCGCAAGGCATCGGTGAGGAGGAATTCCTGCCCTGGCACCTGGGCAGCACACTATAGAGCAGGGCACTTCATGTGGCGTCGCGCGCGAGACGGCTTACTTGCAAGCTGGCTTGACACTGCGCCTGCTGAAAAGTTGGGCGCAGCGCTCATGTTGTTGATTGCGGCTGCGCTGCGCCTGGTCTGGCTCGATCTTGCAGATGTGCGCTTCGACGAGGCATCCGCGCTGCAACATGCGCGAGGCATTGCCGAAGGTCGCTTGTTGCCCGTCGTGCCTTTCAGCGGCAGTGTGGCAAACCATCCACCGGCATTCATCTACGCGATGGCGCCGATCTATCTCTTCAGCCGCGATGTGCTGGTCGCCATTGCCTGGAGGGCGCTCCTCGATGTGGCTGCTGTTGCGGTGACATGGCTGATCGGCAGGCGCTACTTCAACGCGCGTGTGGCGTTCGTGGCGGCGCTGCTGTTCGCAGTTGCGCCATGGGCGGTGCAGTTCGCGCGGCGAACGTGGGTGACAGTGTTGCCGCTGGGATCAGCGCTCCTCATGATGGGCTTGCTGGAAGTAGCAAGTCGTCGCCAGGCGCGCGGGTGGGCAGCCGTAGGCTTCGGATTAACGTTGACGCTCGGCGCGCACTGGGCGGGGCTGTATCTCTTGCCGCTTGTTGCAATCGTGGCAATTGCGCGACGCGATACCTTTCGCCCTGCGCCAGTGCTGATCGGTGCAATGCCGCTGCTCCTGTTCGCAGGGGCATACCTTGCCTACGATGCGAGTCGAGATTTTCACAACGCGCGCGCGATGCTGGGTAACTTTAGCAACGGCAACGCGGCTTTCTCCGATATGGCGCTGTGGTTTGCGCTCTGGATCAGCGGCGGTGCTCATTTGAGCGACCTCACAGGTCCGTCGTTTGGCGAGTGGCAGCGCGGGTTACCTCCGTTGCTGCCGTATCTGGATGATGCGCAAGTCGCCAGCCTCGCTGGAAGCACAATTCTGGTGATGGAGCTCAGCCTAGAGCGACGCTCAGACTATCCGCGCGCCGCGTTGTGGGTCGTGCTAGCGTCTTTCTTGCTGCCGATCCTGTTGCAGCTTCGACCCAGTCGCCCTGTTCAGATTCACTATCTGCTCGTCACCTATCCTGCGTCATTTTTGCTGATGGCGCTGGGCGCCGACTGGCTGTGGCAGCGCGTGGGCGCTCATCTGCGCCCGCTGCTTGCGCTGGCGATGCTGCTTCTTCTCGGCTGGCAAGGCTTCATCACCTTTCGCTTCTACGACTTCGTGCAGCATCACGACACCAGCCCGGGCGGCTACGGTCCGCCCTTACGTCGCACACTGGCGGCGGCAGCGCTAGCGCGCGAGGCTGTGCAACGCGATCAGGCTTCGGAGGTCATCTTATCCATGCCTGGTGCAGACCCGCTGGTGGACGAGCCAGCGACGGTGCTGGACGTGGTGCTGGCGCAAGCGCCGCGTCGTTTCGCCGACGCGCGCCATGGTGTGATCCTGCGAGAAGCGCCTGCTGTGTACGGCTTTGCTGCAGACACAGGGCTGGCGAGGATGCTGTGGGCGATGCACTTCCCGTCGAGCGAAATCATCTCGCGCACAGGCGCGCTGCGCACAGATGGCAGCCAGGACTTGCTGTTTGCGCTGGCGCCTGCCGCGCAGTTGCCGCAAGCGGTGACGCCGCTGCCTGCCCAGTGGCAGGGCTTTGGGTTGTTGGGGTATCTGGTGCGCTGGCGCGACGAAGGTGCGTTAGTGCTGGCATATGTGCGGGTCTTCGAGCCGCCTGATGTGAATCTGCACTGGTTTGTGCACGCCTATCAAGGTGAGACGCGCGTCGCGCAACAAGACATGAGCGGCGTGCATCCGCGCTTTTGGCGTTCAGGGGATATCTTGCTGTTGTGGTTTGATTTACCGTTGCGCCGCGACGCTGCCTATCAATTGCGGTTGGGGGCGTATCGCTACCCAGAAGTGCAGAACATGCCTGTGCTTGATGCGGCGGGCAATCCTGTAGATGATGCGGTGACGATTGAGTTGCGCCCCTTTGAGGGCAAACTCAGCCGTTGAGGGTCAGGCGCTCTCCTGCGCATACCCGTTGATGACCGTCCACACCGCAGCCTGTGCTGCCGCTTCACTGCCTTCGGGGGTGAGCTCCTCGCCAGCCACAACAGGCATAGCCACCACATCGGGGATTTTCTCCAGCAGCCTGGCGCGCTGAGCCGCTCGCTCCACGTCTCGACGGTCAAGCTTGGCGGAGGCTTCGACAGCCAGGTAAACGACGCGGTCATCCGAGAGGCGTCGCCCGCGCACAATCGCGTCGAGACGGCTGATCTCGTCCACGTCGGCTTCAGTGAGCACCCCATCTGCCAGAGCCTTGCTCAGCAGGTCGTCCACCTCGCTGTCGCTCAGGGTTTTGGGCTTGCGCAGGATACGGCGGAAGTACACAAACGGTCGCTCACGATACTTCCGCTCGATGGCTTCACCTTTCAACGAGGCAACATCTCTCTTCAGTGAAGCAACATCTCTCTTCAACCCGACGTTGTCCGCTTTTAAGCCAGCGACATCGGTCTTGAGCTGGGCGACATCGGTCTTGAGCTGGGCGACATCGGTCTTGAGCTGGGCGACATCTGCTTTTAGCACCTCCACATCTTGCTCGACGCGGTAGAGGCGCTTGTTCATCTCTTCGACCGTCTTCACAAGTTCTCGGACCAGCGCAGGCAGCGACAGCAGCTCCTCGCCAAGAAGCTCGCGGCGCAGCTCCTCCTTCCATTCGGGCATCGTCCGAAGGATGTGCAACAGGTCACGGAACTCGTTTACGGTGAAAGCCATTTATCCGAGATTATAGCCCTTCGTCGCCGATCCCCCGACCGGCTCGCCCATCGTTTGTGAGTTGCCTCACATGCAGCACTCGCTCCAGCGTGGTGAAGAAGCTCAGCGCCGCCAGGGCGATCACCATGACGTGTATGCTGTGCGACCACACTGGATGGAGCAACAAGCCTAACGCAAGCAGCAAGAAGCGCCCGAATCGGCTGAACAACCCCACCTGGCAATTCAGCCCGAGACCTTCCGCACGCGCGCGGGTGTAGCTCACCAGGAACGAGCCGCTGAGCGCAGCAAATGCGAGCAATACGAAGATCGTCTCCTGTCGTGTAGCGAAGAATGCCCCGACGCCAGCGAGGATCGCTGCTTCCGCCAATCGGTCGAGCGTGCTGTCGAAAAGTGCGCCAAACGTGCTCTGCTTGCCCAGCTTGCGCGCAACGCCACCGTCCAGCGCGTCCAGCGGCATGGCGATCAGCGTCATCAACAGTCCGCCGATGAGTGGATAGCCGAGCGCGATCAGCGCGCCCGCAGCGGCGTTTAACATTGCGCCCAGCGCAGTCAGCGCATTGGGTGAGATGCCGCTGCGGGCAATCAGCTCGATCAGCGGATCAAGCAGCGGCGCAAGGTGACGGCGCGCCCACTGCTCCATCAGCTTTCAACTTCTCCGCGAATAAATGCCTCGACGCGCTCGCGCGCCTCGTCGTCGGTGAGCTGTTGTGGGGGAGATTTCATGAAGTATGCCGACGGTCCGGTCAGTGCGCCGCTGATGCCGCGATCAAGCGCGATCTTGGCGCAGCGAATGGCGTCAATCACGACGCCCGCGCTGTTGGGGCTGTCCCATACCTCCAGCTTGAGTTCCACGTTCAGCGGCACGTTGCCAAAAGTTGTGCCTTCAATGCGGATGTAAGCCCATTTGCGGTCGGTTAACCAGGGCACGTAGTCGCTCGGTCCGACATGCACATTGTCTGGCGCGACAGGGTAAGGGATTTGCGAAGTCACAGCATTGGTCTTGCTCACCTTCTTCGATTCCAGCCTTTCGCGCTCGAGCATGTTGAGAAAGTCAGTGTTGCCGCCGAAGTTGAGCTGATACGTGCGGTCCACGCGCACACCGCGCTCGACAAACAGCCGCGTCAGCACACGATGCACAATCGTGGCGCCAACTTGGCTCTTGATGTCGTCGCCGATGATGGGCAAGCCGCGCTCAGTGAAGCGGCGCTGCCAGTATGGCTCGCGGGCGATGAACACGGGCACGCAGTTGACGAACGCGCATCCAGCCTGCAGCACTTGCTCCACATACCACTTGGTCGCCTGCTCACTGCCGACGGGTAGGTAATTCACCACCACATCTGTCTGGGTGTCGCGCAGTATCTTCACAATGTCGCTGGTCTCGCCAGGCGCTTTTCGGATGACGCCAGAAAGATACTTACCCAAGCCGTCGTGTGTCATGCCACGATACACGCAACAGCCCATGTGTGGGACATCTGCAAACTTGTAGGTGTTATTCGGCGACGTGAAAATTGCCTCGCTTAAGTCTTTGCCTACCTTGCTGGCGTCTATGTCGAATGCAGCGGTGAACTCAATGTCGCCAACGTGATAGTCCCCAAGCTGCACATGCATCAAACCGGGCACAAAATCTTCAGGCTTGGCGTTGCGGTAGAAGTGCACTCCTTGCACGAGCGAGCTGGCGCAGTTGCCCACGCCGATGATCGCAACACGCACTTTCCGCTTCGCAGCTTCACGTAGCTGTTGCAGTTTATCCGTCTTCTTCGTCATAGGGTGCCTCTGCTAAAGACACGCATTCTACAATTCTTGAACGCTACGACCGCCACTGCACCTTGCTGAAAGGCTGCGTTGCGATGTGTCGGCACAACTTGATCGCGCGATGTGGAGCACACTTGCGTTAGGAGTCTTATTAGGTCTGTCTGCGGGGCTGTCGCCCGGTCCGCTCAGCGTGTTGGTGATCTCGCAATCGTTGCGCTTTGGCGCACGAGAGGGAATGCGGGTGGCGCTGGCACCGCTGTTGAGTGATGTGCCAATTGTGGTTATCGCGTTGCTCTTGGTGCGCCAGATTGCGAGCAATTCAACCTGGTTGGGTGTGATCGGGCTGGTCGGCGCAGGGGTCGTCTTTTACCTCGCCTGGGAGACCTTTCGCGCACACGACCTGCCCACGGACGCAACTCAGGAATCCCCTCGCTCGATGCTGCGTGGCGTCCTGGTGAATTGGCTCAGCCCCAACCCGTGGCTGTTTTGGATCAGCGTTGGCGCGCCGATTGTCTTCCAAAACCTTCAACAGGATGCAGGTTGGGGTGCTGCGGTGTCGTTTGTTGCGGGATTTTATGCGCTGCTGGTTGGCAGCAAACTAGCTGTCGCGCTGCTGGCTGCGCGCTCTCGTCAGTGGTTGAGTGGCGCAGCCTACCGCTGGCTTATGCGCGCGCTGGGCGTCGCGCTGGCAGTGTTCGCTTTGTTGTTATTGCGCGACGCGGTGCATCGGCTGAGTTTCGGATGATAGGGCTGCTGCTCTGTTGCCTGCAGCCTGCTTGAAATGACCCCCATGCTAGAATCCTTCGCGCTGAGTCTGATGGTGATGCTGGCGCAACGCGCGCCGGCGAGTGCTCTCAGCGCTTGACCATGCGGAGCGCGCAAGGAATCAGTTGCAACCCATCACCTTGAACTTCTGGACGGAGCAGAAAGATGTCCGACGATTTTTTGATCCGCAGCACCCTGGCGGAGATAGACCCTGCTATCGCAGAGCTGATACAGCTTGAGCACGCGCGGCAAATGCACAAGTTAATCATGATCGCCAGCGAGTCCTACGTGCCTCAAGTGATTCGGGAAGTGGAGGGATCGGTCTTCCAGAACATTTACGCGGAAGGTTACCCCCATGCCGATATGCACGGCTTGGGCGAAGATCGCATTCTGGACTACGGCTACCAGATGCCGTTTTACAGGCGCAACGCTGATCGGCGCTACTACAAGGGCGTGGAATACTGCAACATGATCGAAGCGCTGGCGCAGCGGCGCGCTGCTGAGGCGTTTTGTCCGCCTGGCATGTCGCCCGAGCAGATTTTTGTCAACGTGCAGCCGCTCAGCGGCGCCATCGCCAACACCGCGATCTACGAAGCTTTGCTCCAGCCAGGCGACACCGTGATGACCCTCGACTTGCTGCACGGGGGGCATCTCTCGCACGGCAGTCCAGTCAACATCACAGGGAGACGACAGCGCGTGGTGCATTACCGCGTCAACGAAGAAACCGAGCTGCTGGATTATGAAGACATCTTCGATCTCGCTCAGCGTGAGCGCCCCCGCTTGATCATCGCCGGCTTCACCTCCTATCCGTGGGCGCCAGACTTCCAGAAGTTCCGCGAGATCGCTGATTCGGTCGGCGCTTACTTGTTGGCGGACATCGCTCATACAGCGGGCATGGCTGTTGCTGGCGCCTACCCCAACCCTGTAGGCATCGCGCACGTCACTGCGTTCACCACACACAAAACTTTGATGGGTCCGCGCGGTGCTGTCATCATCACCACCGATCCCGAGATAGCGAAGAAAATTGACCGCTCGGTCTTCCCAGGTTTACAGGGTGGTCCTCACATGAATAAAGTCGCCGCTATGGCGACAATGTTTAAGATTGCCCAGACGCCACAGTTCAAGGCGTTGCAGCACCAAATTGCCCGCAATGCCGTCGCCCTAAGCGACGGACTCAAAGCCAACGGGCTGCGCGTGGTGCACGGCGGCACCAACACGCACATGGTGCTGCTCGACTGTAAGAGCGCTGTGCAGCATGAAGGTGTGCCGCTGATGGGCAATGTCGCCTCGCGCATGCTGGACCTGGTCGGCATTGTGTGCAACCGCAACACCATCCCTGGTGACAAGGACGCCAGCCAGCCCAGCGCGCTGCGCTTCGGCACGCCATGGGTCACTCAGCGAGGCTTGAACGAGCGCGACATGCGCGAGATTGCGGACGTTGTCGCCGCAGTTTTGAAATCTGCCCGCCCATTCGCCACGCAAGGCAAGCGCGGGTTGATCTACAGCGCGCGCGCTGATTTTGACGCGCTGCGTGAGGCATCTGACCGAGTGCAGGCGCTGGTCGCTAAAGCGGGGTGTGATGTCTCGTTGCCACCGCTGACGTATCCCCACACGTGGCGAGCCACCAATGGCGTTGCCGATGCACCGCTCGAATTGCGCGGCGAACATGCTGAAGCGCTGCTTGCGAGCGTGCTGGATCGTCCCGTTGAGTCACTCAACGATGGCGCAACTGCGCAAATGCTCGGACCGCGTCGCCAACCGATCTGCGAAGTGCGTCTGCGCCGCCTTGCAGGCGGCTTTGCGCTGCATGTGCCACCGGAACATCGCACCCGTGTGGCGGAGTGGCTGCGTTTGCTCAGCGAGGGATACGTCGTGCCAGATGAGTCGCACCCAGAGCTGGCTGCCCCCGGTCCAGTGGAGGTGCGCGCGTGACCGCGCTGAAGCGCACCGCTTTGTTCGACACCCATCGCCAGATGGGCGCGCGCATGGCGCCATTTGGCGGATGGGAAATGCCGCTCTGGTACTCCTCGGCGCGCGAAGAGCATCTCGCTGTGCGCCAGGCAGCAGGCTTGTTCGATGTGTCCCACATGGGCGTTTTTGAAGTCACTGGCTCTGGCGCAGCAGCAAACTTAGATCGGCTCAGCACAAACGACGTGAGCGCGCTGGCGTTGGGGCGTGCCCAATACGGCTACGTGCTGGACTTTAACGGCGACGTGGTGGATGACATCATGATCTATCGCGTCGAGGCGGATCGTTATCTTGTGGTCGTCAACGCGGCGAACGCCGATAAAGACTGGGCATGGTTCACACAGCACAGCGACTCAACATGTGTTTGGCGCGATCTGCGTGGCGCTGAACCCGACCAGGAAAGGCGCGCAGACCTGGCGCTACAGGGGCCGCGGTCGCTGGACGTGCTGTGCAGCTTGCTCAGCCCATCCGATGCTGAACGGGTGAGAACCTTGCCGTTCACAGGCGTGACGCGCGCGTCTCTGGATGGAGCAGATGCATACATCGCGCGCACCGGCTACACAGGCGAGCGCACAGCGTATGAGCTGTTTGTTCATCCCCAGAGCAGTGTGGCGTTGTGGGGTATGTTGCTGGAGGCAGGAACTTCCGTCGGCGTGAAACCATGCGGTCTGGCAGCGCGCGACAGTCTGCGCATCGAGGCAGGACTGCCGCTGTACGGTCACGAACTGGCAGGTCCATTGAATCTCGCGCCGTTTCACATCGGCTTCGACAACTTTGTGAAGATTGGCAAGAAAGCGGAGTTCATTGGTAAGTCCGCTTACCTGGCACGACGCGAAGCGAACACGCTGCGCGGCGTGCGCTTCCGCATGAATGAGCGCGGCGTGCGCGTCTCGAAGCTAGGCGATCCAGTGCTTGACCGGCGCGGTCGCGTGATCGGCACGGTCACCTCGTGCGCGATGGATGGGGAAGGCTTTCTCGTCGGGCTTGCGATTGTAGATGCAGGCGAAGCTGATGAAGGCAACACCATCTACGTCGTGGCGTTGCCAGAGCGTATGCCCGATCCGCTGAAGCCTTTTGCCCCTTTGGGCAGCCGTGCGCTGATGCCCGAACCAGCCACAGTGCTTCCTCGATTTTTGAGTCGTAAAGCCTGAGCCTGCGCATGCAGAAATAAAAACACCCCTCGCTCATCAGAGCAGGGGTGTTTCTATCCGACGGAAGCGACGGGATTCGAACCCGCGTTCTCTGCCTTGACAGGGCAGCGTGTTAGGCCTCTACACCACGCCTCCTTGCCTTTCCGCAGAACTGGATTATAGCATACGATACGTGCACCCCCAATGCCTCCAATGCCGAAGTATTGACGGCGGAGCAGTTACGTGTGCGCTAGCTGCCTGCTCGCTTTGCACCCAAAACGGGCTGCGACGTAAGCCTTATAATCGCCTTGTTGACTGGTTTACAAACCGTGGCTTCACTGTGCGAAGCGGCGAAAGCTCTTTGAAGCAGTGCAGCGATTGTCAAGCAGCACTTGTCTTGTCTTTTTAAGGAGCGTGAACAACGCATGATTGATTCTGCAGTTGAGTCTTTGTGTAGTCTCTTGCCGAAGCGCCTGGAGCAACTGGGTGTGATCGCCTACAACCTATGGTGGACGTGGCATCCAGAAGCGCAACGGTTGTTCCAACGCATCGAGCCGGTGTTGTGGGAGCAGACGTATCACAACCCTGTGCGGCTGCTGCGCCAAGTTCCGCGCCGCGTCTTGAACGCCGCGGTGCATGATGTGCGCATTCTCGAGCTTTACGACCGAACCGTGGAGGACTTTGAGAATTACATGTCGGCTGGCGAGGCGCAATCTGGACGCGGCAAAGCTACCACGCTCTACGAGCAATACTTCGGCGAGGCTTGGCGCGGCGGACCGGTCGCCTACTTCTCCTTTGAGTTTGGCTTGCACGAGGTGCTGCCGATGTATGCCGGCGGGTTGGGGGTGCTGGCTGCTGATCATTTGAAAGAAGCCAGTGACATGGGGCTTCCGATGGTTGGCGTTGGCTTCCTCTATCTGCAAGGCTATTTCCGCCAGCGCATCACGGAGGACGGCTGGCAAGAGGCGCTGTACGAGCATCTGGACTTTGAGAATTTGCCCATCACGCAGGTGCTCGACGCGAGCGGGAATCCGTTGCTCATCCAGCTAGACCTGCCAGGTCGCATCGTGCATTTCAACGTGTGGAAGGCGCAGGTTGGTCGCGTGCCTTTGTACTTGATTGACACAGACCTCCACGAGAATCGCCCTGAGGATCGCGTTTTAACCCAGCGCCTGTATAGCCCTGACCCCGACACGCGCATCAATCAAGAGCTGGTGCTTGGGCTTGGGGGCGTGCGCTTGCTGCGGGCAATCGGTGTGCAGCCCTCTGTGTGGCACATGAACGAGGGTCACCCCGCTTTTAGCGTGCTCGAGCGCATTCGTGAGCTGGTGCAGCAGGGTTGGGAGTTCGCGCGCGCAGCAGAGGTGGTGCGCAGCAACACGCTTTTCACCACGCACACACCTGTGCCAGCAGGCAACGACCGCTTTCCTCAGTGGCATGTGGACCGCCACTTGCGCGGCTTGTGGGAGTCGCTCGGCATCTCCCGCGAGGAGTTCATGGTACTTGGCGAAGACCACGGCGATTTCGGCATGACCCCCTTCGCCCTGCGCATGAGCGCCAAAGCCAACGGCGTCAGCCGCCTGCACGGTGAGGTCGCGCGCAACATGTGGCAGTGGATGTATCCCACTGGCGAGCCGCCCATTACTCATGTCACCAACGGCGTTCACACACAGACGTGGCTGGCGCGCCGCATGCGCAAACTGTTCGACCGCTATTTGGGTGCGGGGTGGATCAACCGCCTGGATGACCCAGATACCTGGGCGATGCTGGACGAGCTGCCAGACGAGGCGCTGTGGTCGGTGCGCAAGCACCTGAAGCGCAAGCTGGCAGCGTTCACGCGTGAGCGCGCGCGGGCAAAGTGGATCACGCACACACAGCATCCTGTGCAAACCATCGCCAGCGGTGTGCTAATAGACCCCAACGCTCTGATCATCGGCTTCGCCAGGCGCTTTGCCACCTATAAGCGCGCCGCGCTGCTCATGCATGACGTGGACCGGCTGATGCGCCTGATCAACAACCCATACCGACCTGTGCAGATTTTGTTCGCTGGCAAGGCGCACCCCAGCGATGAGCCGGGCAAGCGCTTGATTCAGCGCCTCTATCAGGTGATCAAAAACGCAGATGCCGCTGGTCGTTTAGTATTCATCGAGGACTACGACATCAACGTGGCGCGTCACTTGGTGCAAGGGGTGGATGTATGGCTGAACAATCCGCGTCGTCCGTACGAAGCTAGCGGCACCAGTGGTATGAAGGCAGCGTTGAACGGTGCGCTTAATTTAAGCGTGCTTGATGGCTGGTGGTGCGAAGGATGGAACAGCAAAAACGGATGGGCTATCGGCGGTGAACAGACATACCTGGATGAGGATGAACAGGACCGCGCGGACGCGCAAGCGCTGTACTCCTTGTTAGAAGATGTGGTTGTGCCGATGTACTACGATGTGGACGAGGAGGGTATCCCGCGCGAGTGGCTCAAGTGGGTGCGCGAGTCCATCCGCACGATAGCACCGCAATTCAGCACGCGCCGCATGTTGCGGCAGTACATCACTGAAATGTATCTGCCGCTCGCTCGCAACGCTGAAGCGATGGGCAACACAAACAAAGCCACTAATCTGGTTGCCTGATCGGCACTGGCACAAAGCGAGCAACCTCTTGAGCTTTCCACCAAGCCTGGGCGTCCACCAGTTGCTGGTCATACACCGATAGGATCAGCATCAGTGTGCCCGCCCAGGCTGCATCTGCATCGAATGCCGAAGGAGTAGCGGGTTGGTTAGGGTGTGAGTGGTAAAAGCCGATGATCTGCCAGCCGAGATAGGCTGCCAGCCGATCCGCAAGAATGATCTCCTGCGGCGGGATGACGAAGCGCTTGCCCCGCTCCTCTGGCACTCCCCACACATTTGAGGCGGGCAGCGCAAGCCGTAATCGTAAGTCTGTTGCCCCACTTTCTGCCATGTCTTCGCCCAGTAAGATGCCGCATCCCTCTTCTGGGTAGCTTTGGCAGACGTGCCTCACCAATTTGTCCCACTCTGTCCGTGGGCACACCATCGCAGCAGGTGTGAATTCCCTCATGTGGAGATGATCGGTTGATCGTCTATCAGCAAAGATGCGCCCTCTAAGGGCACGTCGAGATAGATGGGCGCGTCGTGCTTGCCGCCCCAGTGCCGATTGTTGCCAAAGCCCAGCGTTACTGTGTGCCAGCAGTGTTGATCAACCAACGACCACCCTGTGCGTTTCCGCAGCGCGGGATTTGCGCCCAGCACCAGGTAAGAAAGCGGCAGCGTCTGCCCCTCTGCTACGAACAGATCGGCGACGGTTCCGCGCGCTTCTGCGGGAGCGTCTACATGCGCCACTTGCCCTTGAGCAATGCGCAACGTGACGCCGAGCGAAGCCAGATGCAGCGTTCCTTGTGCGGCGTCCTCTTCCAGCGTGGTCACCAGCGCCCCAGCGGGCAGGTGCGCCACACGCGCGCCGCGTGTCAGGTCTTCCGGGTCCACGTAGCCGTCGTCCCAGACCCACAATCGGTTGCGCCTGCGAAGGTGTAGTTCGTGGTGGTCGCCAGTGCGGATGATGAGCTTGTCTGCGGACTCGCACGCGAACAAAAGCTTCTCGATTTCCCGTTGTAAATCGGGCAGTGTTGCACTTTGGGCGCGCTCAATGATCTCTCTCAACTGAGCAAGCGCGATCCCCAGCTCAGCCGCTTTGCGCTCGGTGGGCACAGCGACGACGAGTGTCGGCAGGTTGCGCGCTTGCTCGATAGCGTGTAGGCGCGCGCGGGCGGCGTTCCAGCGTTGCCAGTTTTCAGAGCTCGTCTCCAGGAGGTGTTCTGTGCTGTCCGTCAACAAGACCAGGCGATGACATTGCTGCCACCATACTTGACGGTGGTGGTCAAAGCGCTCGAGGCTGGCGGGGCTGGCGAGCGCTAACACGTGCGCCACGCTGTAAAAGTCGTTGTAGTCCACAATAGGTGTCGCGCCAACCACGTGGAGTGAGGCGATCAGCTCGCGCAGCAGCGCATCGTCTCCAGCCTGGTCCACTATCAGGATGAGTTCACCATCGTCGGCGAGTATGCCGCGATAGATGCGCCGAGCCAGCCAGTGCAGTTCTGCCTGCTTTGTGGGCTGCTGCATGGCTGTGATTCTAGCCGTGCAAGCGCTGCGCCTCCACAGCCGATCAAGGCAGCGGAGGCGCAGCAGTGTCGCTTACGGATGAGGGAACGTGTGATGTGCTACTGCTTGCGGGTGTTGATGCGCAGCGGGATGTACAGCGGACAGCTACCAACCAGGCTGGTGAGCGCGAACACTGCGGCGATCACCCCCAGCACGATAGCCAATGTACCCTGAATGGTGCCAGTGGCGATCAGCACGGCGACCACCAACGCGACAACAAGCCGCAACCCGCGATCTAGATTGCCCATGTTCTTCACCATCTCTTGGAAACCTCCGTACTCAGTTGACTTGAACTAGTAAGTAGCTTACACGGCGCGGCGAGATTTGTCTGTGACTTTGTCACACAAGCGCGCTGTGCTCGCTCAGCGCAGCCCGGTCTCGGATGACGATTGCGCCACGACGGGTGTCAATCCAGCCGGAGGTGGCGAATTCCTGAAGAATGCGGCTCACCACCTCGCGCGATGTGCCGATCTCATCCGCAATGGCTTGATGGGTGATCTGGAGCACAGCAGCTTTCTCCGTATGGCGTAGCAGATAGTCCGCCACGCGGGCATCCACTCGGCGAAAAGCCACCTCGTCCACGACAGCCATCACCAGCGCCAGCCGCTGCGCCAGCAGCGTGAACACATAGTCGCGCCAAAAGGCGTGGCGGTCTATCCATTCGCGGAACGTGACGGCGGGGATGACTACGGCGTCCGCCTGCTGTTCGACGCGCGCCAGCGCTGGAAAGCGCAGTTGGCTCAGCACACAGTTCGCCGTTAAGATGCAGCTCTCACCCTTGCCGAAGCGATAGAGCGTGATCTCGCGCCCGCTTGCGCCAACCTTAAAAACGCGAATCTCGCCGGCGATTAGGATGGGCATGTGAGCGCACTCGTCGCCTTCGCTGAGTATCAGCCATTGCTGTGGCAGCGTGCGGCGCACGGCGTGCGCTGCCAGGTCATCTACCACGATTTTTGACGCGCGTTCAAGGGCGGGCATTGCCGCCTTGAGCGCAGAGAGGTCGGATGCGCTAAGCACAGGCGTGTTATATCTCGCTGCGTTTGTAAACGCTGCGGTCTTCTCGCACGCCTAGTTGGCGTGCCAGCAAGGCGCGCAGGAACAGCGCAGCTTCGCGGGTGGCGACCGCTGGCAACAGCTCGAGGGTGCGCCCGTCTTTGGCGCGCGCGCACAAGTCGAGCAAGCCGCTGGCGCGCGCGTCCCTGCAAAACAGCAGCGCGATCTCCTGTGGGTTGAAGCTGCGCTTGCCAGGACCGAACGGCACATGCTGAGATTCGACACGCAGCGAGTGTGGCGTGATCTCGATGGTGATCTGACCGAGCAGGGATTGATACAAGCCCAGCCCGCCTAAGACAGCCAGCACAGCCAGCACGATGCTCACACAGGGGCTGAAGAGGCGTTGTGCGCTCTCCGCGGTGCCTTCGGCGATGTTGACCAGGTCGGAGATCGTGACGCCAGCGAACAACGCGATGAACAGTGCGCTGAACCCGAACACCGAGGGCGAGAACAGACGCTGCTGAATGCGCAGCCCATGCGGTGTGGACTCGATGCGTATGCCGAAAGGCGGTCGCAGTTGTGCGAGATCGTCTTGTCGCATGGTGGTCACTTCCTCTCGTTCACAGCCGCGGCACTTCGCCCAGATGTTGGCATAGCTCGCGGTAACCTTCGACACCCAGCGCCAGGGAGACCTCTTCGGCATACACCTGAAAGATCGGCGCGCTCACCTCGCACGACGAGGCACAACTGCCGCCACGGGCGAAGAGTGAGTTGGTGTCGTCAAGCGTCAGACGCGGGCGCGGCAGCGGATTGCCAGTCTCATCTTCGTATTCGTCCACCAGTGGATACAAGCAGCAGTAGTAGGGCTTGAGCGACCAGCCTGGTTGACCATGCGCCACACTAGCAGCTTGGATGGCGCAGAAGCGATCCTCCGGACGCAAAAAGATGCAGGTGGTTCTGGCGGGGTCATCTGGGTCGCTCACGGTTGCGGTGCCAGTGTAACGTCCAGAGGGGAACGCGGGGTCATCATCGTGAAGCTCGACGAACCAGGTGTCGGGGTCGCGTCGCTCAGGAGGCAGGAGCGGCTGAATCCAATCGGCGCGGGCGATGATGCGCTGCGCCTGGTCGTAATCCACCCACACGCCGTCGCTACAGCACGCCGCTTTGCAACGGCGCACATCGCAGCGCTGCAAAGGCAAGCGCTGCAGCAGCTTGCTGTCTATCTCGTAGCCGTTGATGACAATCGTTTCCTCCATCGGCTCAACCCTCACTCACCGCGCAATGCTTTCAAACGCGCCTCTAATTCGCGTCGGCGTTGCTCGGCGGCGCGCTTGCCTTCCGCGAGCACTTCGTCCAGTTCGTGTTGGAGCGCCACGCGCGTGCGCTCACCTGGCTGCGGCGCGAGCAGCAACGCTGCCACAGCGGCTGCCAGAGCGCCCACCAGAAAACCGCTCCAAAAGCCTGTAAACCGTCCTGTCATGTGTGCAAAAGTGATAATCGCTTGTTTTTGCTGTAGTCTTGATTCGGATCAGCGCACCTATCGTACCATCGCCTGACAACAGCGCGCGTGTGATTTCACCACGCGCGACACATTGCGACGATGAGCATGTCCAGTGCCGCACCTTCATCCAACTCGCCAGTTTTGACCGCCACATCGGCTTCCAGCAATGTCTGGAGTGCGTCCAGCAGTTCCGTCTCTTCAAATCGGCGTGCCTGATCGAGCGTTTTCTGGGCAACGAATGGGTGCAGGTTCAAGCGCTGTGCGAATTCCTGTGGCGCAAGTTCGGCGTGCTCTTTTGCCTGAACGAGCAAGCGCAGCAGGCGAGCAATGTGACCCATGATGACGACAGGCGCCTCGCCTTGCGCAATCAGGTTGCGCAGCTCGCGCGACGCGAGCTGGGCGTTGCGCGCGCTGATCGCATCCACGAATTTGAAGATGTCGGATGTCACCTCGTCTGACACCAACAGCTCGACGTCGCGCGCTTGAATAGCCCGATGATGTGCGAAGGCAGCCAGCTTGTCCAGCTCTGTCTCAATCTTGAAGAGCCACAGGCGGCTGTCCTCTTCTGAGTAATCTCGACTTTTGGGGTTGGGCGGCGTCAGGCGCAGCAGCAGCGCGCTGATCGCGCTGCTGTGAATTGTGCATTGCCGCACCTTTGCGCGGTCCGCGATCCAGCGGGAGGCATCCGCTGGCGGCGCGAAGTGGTGGACGCCTGCCTGCTCGGAGGCTTGCGCCAGCTTGAGGATCGGATGGTCGCTTTTTAACGTGAATGGCTCGATAAAGATCAGGTGCGTGGTGGGCGGCAGTTTAGGCAGGTAACTTAACACGGCTTCTAGCTTGCTAGAAGTGCTCTTCTTGCCGCGTTCTTTGACCGCGCCAGCTTGGCTCAGCCAGGATCGCGCGATCACCAGCCGAGTCTCTGTGAGGAACGGCATAGTGTCGCAGGCTGCGATCAACGCCGAAACAGGCGCGTCGCTGTCTAATTGTGTGACGCTGAGCGTTGCTAGAGTGGGGTCGCCGGTCTGCGCGATCCGCGCATCGAGCGCGGCGTTCATCTCAATCGCGTTCGGTCCGTGAAAGACCTCCCACATGATACGTGCCTCATCACAGGTAGCCCTCGGCGCGAAACCAGTCATACGCACGCTGCAACGCCACCGCGATCGGGGTGGGCTGCAGTTGCAGCTCCTGGCGCGCCTTGCGATTGTCGAACCAGAATGTGTCTGCAGAAAAGCGTACCTGCTCGCCATTGAGCGGCAGTTTTAGCTTTAAGCTGTGACGCATCCAATCCACACCCGCGCCCGCCAGGCGCAGCAACATCCCTGGCAGCCGCAGCCGCGGCGGCTTCGTGCCTAGCAGCGCGGCAATTTCGGCGAAAAGCTGGGCATACCAGAGATTTTCGCCTGTCAGAATGTAGCGCTCGCCGGTTTGTCCACGTTCCGCGGCAGCAATGTGACCTGCGCAGACGTCAGCCACATCTACTACACTCACGCCACCTGGCGGCAAGAACGGCAAACCGCCGCGCTTTGCTGTCTCGACGATCAAGCTGCCGCTGATCAGGTTGACGTCGCGCGGTCCGATGATCACAGCCGGGTTGACGATCACCACATCCAACCCTTTCTCAACAAACTCTTGGCAGACTTGTTCTGCCAGATGTTTGCTGTAGCCGTAAGGAAAATCGCGCGGCGACAAGTTGAACGTGGCGCGCTCGTCGAGCATTTGCGCGAAGGGCGGCTTGCCGAGCGCAGCGCAGCTGCTGGTGAACACCACGCGCGGCACTTTTTGTTCGAGCGCCGCCTGCAGCACGTTGCGCGTGCCCTCCACGTTGATACGCATCATGCGCGCCAATTCACTGCGCCAGTAGTCTGCTGCAGCCGCCACGTGAAAGACGACGTCCACATCACGCATTGCGCGCCGTAGCGAGTCCAAGTCGAGCACGTCGCCTAGCGCTGGCTCGAATGATAACCCCGCCAGTGCTTTCAGGGAAGATGTTGGTCGGTGCAAGGCGCGCACCTGCCATCCGCGCGCGTTGAGTGCCTCCACCAGGTTAGCGCCCACAAAGCCTGTTGCGCCAGTTACCAAAGCACGTTTCACAAGGCAGAGTGTACTGCTAGCATTAGCACCTCGACATGGACATTGATTTGCTCGTCAAAGCAGTGGTGATGGGAGTGGTGGAGGGTCTCACAGAATTTTTGCCGATCTCCTCCACAGGGCATCTCATCGTCGCCGGGCGCTTGCTCAACATGCCGCCGAATATGGAAGCCAGCTTCGAGATTTTCATTCAGATCGGAGCCATTCTGGCTGTGGTGGTTTACTTCGCGCGAGACTTGCTCGGCGTGCTCATGCGCGCGACCTGCGATGCTGCCGCGCAGCGCCTGCTGGGAGGCGTGGCGGTCGCTTTCGCGCCAGCGGCGGTGGCTGGATTGCTGCTAGGCGACTGGATCACATCGGTGTTGTTTTCGCCAACCACTGTCGCGCTGGCGCTGATCGCAGGGGGCGTGGCGATGTGGTTGGTGGAGCAGTGGATGCTGGCTCAGCGCACCCGCCGAGTCGTGGCGCAGCTGGAGGATGTGGGCATCCGCCGCGCTTTTGGCGTGGGGGTAGCGCAGGTGCTCTCGCTGGTGCCAGGTGTGTCGCGCGCGGCTGCCACGTTAGTGGGGGGGCTGCTGCTGGGACTCGACAGAGCTACAGCGTTGCGCTTTTCGTTTTACCTTTCGATACCGACGCTCGGTGCGGCTGGGGTGTACAGCCTCTGGCGGGCACTCGACCAGTTGCCGATGGTGTTGCTGCCTGCTTTCGGGGTGGGACTGGTGGTGTCGTTTGTGGTTGCATTGTTGGTGATTCGGTTCTTTTTGCGCTATGTTGCCCGACACGACCTGCGCCCGTTCGCCGCATATCGCGTGATAGCGGGGATCACCCTGCTGCTGCTGAGCAGCGCTGGCTGGTTGGGTGAGTAATTTCCTTATCGGGTGTGATGAAAATCACTAAACCCCGTACACAGACGTGATATAGTGTGCACAGCCTTTACAGGCACTGTTGCGGCAGCCATCGTTCACGTGCATCTGGGCAAGCGTGGGCGACGAAGGCATTCTGATTCGACAAAGACACTATCCCTAGAGAGAGTGAGGTTGCATGTCTGAGACACCGGGAACACCAACATCAGAAAACAAGCCTGAGGCGAGCACGAAGCCGGCGGCAGCGCGCCCGACGGTGGCGGCGGGTGCCGCGCCGAAATCAGGTGGCGCAGCTTCGGCGGCTGCGGGCGCATCTGCCGCGCCGAAAGCTGCGGCTGCTGCGTCTGCGTCGAAGAAAGAAGAGGCTGCAGAATCTTCCGCAGCTTCTCCAAAGGGCATCACCCGCCGCGAGTTTCTCAACTATGTGTGGGGCGCGTCCATGGCGCTTTTCCTGCTGCAATTTGGTGGCATCACTTTCCTCTTCGCCATGCCGCGCTTCCGTGAGGGTCAGTTCGGCGGCAAGATCACGGTGCTTGCGTCTGACTTTCCCGAACCCAATGCTTCGCCAGCCGTTAACAACGCAGGCAAGTTTTGGCTGGTGCATGTGGATGAGGGCATCGCTGCCATTTACACCATTTGCACGCATCTGGGCTGCATCTACGCCTGGAACGAAGCCTCGCGCATCTTTGCTTGTCCATGTCACGGCTCTCAATTCCAGCTTAACGGTAAGTGGATTGCAGGACCGGCGCCGCGCGATCTGGATCGCTTCGCATTTGAAGTGCTTGATGCTTCCGGCAACGTCATCGCAGAGTCACCACGTGGAGAATTCATCAAGCTGCCTGAGGGCGCTGTGTCGGTGCGTGTGAACACCGGCGCGAAGATCTTAGGTCAGTCCAACCTGTAAACGGTTTTGACGAGTGACGAGGAGACGTAGAAGGGAGATAACTGTATGGCGATCATAGGTCAAAAGCTCGTAAAGCAAATTCAGACGACCGGGCTGAAGGCAACTGTTGCACAGCGCGTAGATGACGCCTTCACGCGCTTCACGGCTGGTTTGTCGTGGAACGATGTGCGCGGCATCTTGCGCGGCGATCCGCCGCCCAAGCCGAATCCGCGCGTCAAGCCCCACACGGAGGGCTTCTGGTTCCACATCCGCCCCTCGTTCTATCACGAGGCGGTGACCACACTGTACCCCACCTTCCGATTGGGGTTCTTGTCGGCTGTGTTCTTCATGTTTGAGATCATCACGGGCATCTTCCTGATGATCTTCTACACGCCATCGCCGACCTACGCCTACCAGAACATGATTGACATCATGACCAACGTGCCCTTCGGCAAGTTCATGCGCGACTTGCACCGGCTGGGCGCGGAGGCGATGGTGATCGTGGTGACGCTGCACATGATCCGCACGTTCGCCACAGGCTCTTACAAGAAGCCGCGTCAGTTCACATGGTTTACTGGCGTGGTCTTGCTGGTGGTGACGTTGTTCCTCTCGTTCAGCGGCTATCTGCTGCCGTGGGACCAGCTCGCGTTCTGGGCGGTGACCATCGGCACTTCGATGGCGGACGCTGTGCCAGGCATCGGTCCGCAGCTGAACCTGCTGCTGCGCGGCGCGCCAGATATTGGCGCGGGTGGCTTGTTGCGCTTCTACCTCTTCCATGTGGTGCTGTTCCCGCTGATCGGCATCATCTTCGTGGCGGTGCACTACTACAAGGTGGTGCGCTTCGGTATCAGCCTGCCGCCTGAGATGGAGGCGGTTGGCGAGGACACAGCGCGCAAGGTGCCACCAGAGAAGCGCGTGCCATTCCTGCCTGACATTCTGACCAACGAGTTGATGTACATGGGCGTCGCCTTCGCGATCATGGCGGTCTCGGTGGTCACTTGGTATCAGGGCGCTCCGCTGGAGCACCACGCTGATCCGCTGGTCACGCCCAACCACACAGTTGCGCCATGGTATTTCTACTGGCTGCAGGGCTTGTTGAAGGTGCCGCACATCATCCCGTTCCTGCCGGGCGACCTGGCGCGCGCAGTGGACAAGGTGTTCTTCGATGTGCTGGGCTTGACGCCGAAAGTCTTCTGGGGCGTCATCGTCGGTCCGCTGATGATCGGCGTCCTGTTCATCGTGCCCTACATTGACCCGAACCCTAGCCGCCGCTATGGCGACCGCAAGGTGATGCTGAGCATTGGTGCGCTCTTCGCAGCAGCCATTGTGTACCTCTCCCTTGCAGGCATCCCGACGGGCGTCCCGATTACGGGTTTCGGCTACGTTGGAGGTGATCCTGCCTCCGAAGTGGGTCAGGAGTTCATCCCAGATGAAGGTGTCGGTCCGGTGCGCCGTCTGCCCTACCAGGACTATCGCGTCGGCACGTGGACAGTCAGCGCACAGCCCAACACGGGCAGTCCTGCGTTCGACAGCATGATTCGCGCCATCCACAACAGCATGGAGCATCGCAAGGCGAATGCTGACCCGCTTGGTCGAAAGCTATCGCCAGAGGCGACCGCGACGCTGAAGGTAGAGCAGAAGCAGGAGAACTTGCTTCACGTGGTGCTCACCATCAATTTCACGGATGACAGCGGACGTCCGACTCAATTCATGAAGGATACGTACCTGCACGCGCTGTCAGGCTATCGTTGATAGTCTTCGACCGAGGTTTGAGCGAGCGAGATCTAAAGTGGGCGCCCACAGGATCGAACAGTGTGGGCGCTCACTTTGGATGAAGATTTCTCTAGCACACAAGAAGACTGCATGAGCATCATCAAGAAGATCATCACATTTCGACCTAGCTTCACTGTGCGCATCTTGACTGGTTTGATCAGCATGTTAGCCATGCTGAGCGTGTGCACAGTGGTGGCGATCAGCGATCAGACTGGCTTGAACGTGCGCGACACTGAGTTCCGCGCGCGCGCGGTAGAGGCGGGCGCGAAAGTGTACGCGTTGCAGTGCGCCCGCTGTCACGGCGTGAAGGGCGAAGGTGTTGAAGGTCTGGGACCGAGTTTGGCGGCGGAGTCGTTTGTAGGACGCCGTGTTCTGGAGGAGCGTCCAGACGGCAGCGTCGCTTATCGCATCGTGTCCCCCAGTGCGCGTATGCAACAGATAGAGTGGGGCGGCACGTTAGAGGACTACATCATCGCCGTCACCTCGTCTGGCATTCCCGTGCGCTCCAGCCCCATGTGGGATGTGAATCATCCCACCTTCCTGGAAACACTGGGCGGTCCGCTGCGACCTGATCAAATCCGTGACGTCACTGCCTTTATCGTGAACTGGAGCCTGAACCCACTGAGCGACGATCAGGCGATTTTGCCACCTGCGCCTGGCGAGGGCATGGCTGGTCGCCCGACGCCAGTGCCGTTGACAGAGAACCAGGAGGCGGGCAAGCAGGTCTATCTTCAGGCGGGCTGTGCAGCCTGTCATGCGATTCGCGGTGTGGGCACGCAAGGAGTGGTTGGTCCCAGCCTGAATCGCATCTACACGGTGGCGCAGGAGCGCATCGAGAGCGAGAGCTACAAGACGAACCTGCGTGACCAGCCGCCAGCGACCACGCCCGAGGAATACATCCGACAGTCCATTCTGCATCCCAACGCCTACATCGTGGCACAGTGTCCACAAGGTCCCTGCCCGGCGGGTGTGATGCCGCAGAACTACAACCAGACCATCTCGCCAGAGGATCTGGAGAAGCTGATTGATTACCTCACCACGCTGCGCTGATGCGGCGTGGTTACACAACCCCCCTTTCTCTTGGGCGAGCGAGGAACGCTGTGGGGCTTCCTCGCTCGTTCATTGTGTGACGCAAGTCGGCTGTGACAGACTCACATGCTAGAATGCCGTTAATGGCGTCTGAACTGGCGCGCCGCCTGCGCGAAGCCCGCGTGGCGCGTGGCGTCTCCTTACAGGAAGTGGAACGAGAGACCAAGATTCGTCGCCGCTACCTTGAGGCGATTGAGGCTGGTGACTTCAGCCGCTTGCCAGACGGACCGCCGGCGCGAGGCTTCATTCGCATTTATGCCCGATTTCTGGGTCTAGACCCAGAGCGCGCTCTGAGCGACTTTGAGGCAGAAGTGGGCGTGCCGTTGCTGCTGGCGCGCGAGAAGTTGCCGCCTCCGCCTTCTTCTGAGCGCCCTCGCCCCACGTCCCAGCTCACACAGCTTGTCTCGCCAGAGCTGCGCTGGAAAGGATCGCTGCCAGATGAGCAAATGTCCGAGCTGGACGCGCTGGCAGACGCTGAGCCACCTGCTTTGCCCAGCCGCAGCGCCATCCCAGAAGAGCGCGTGCCGATGGTGACACATGTGCCAACCCTGCGCGCCTCGCGTTCATCCTTTCGTTTGCGCCGGTCTATCGCTGAGCATGAGCGAATTGACTCGCACATCCAAACCTCCCACGTTGCCAAGCCGCGCACGCGCATGATGTCGCTGCGCTCGCGTGACTACTCGCCATATGTGCAGCGGGCAGGTTCAGCACTGCTGGCGTTGGCGCTGGTGGCAGTAGCAGCGTTTTTGATCGTTAATTTTGTGCTTCCCTGGATTCGCACCAATCTAAACGCGCCGATTGCTGATCAGCAGGCGGAAGCACCATCTATCGAAGTCACCTTCTTCTCAACTCCCCAACCCACATCAGCGCCGCTGGTGGTCACACCTCCAGAGCCTGCAGTTGCGCCAACAGGCGGGCTGCAAATCATGCTAGATGTGCGAGAGCCTGCCTGGTTGCGTGTGCGTGTGGATGGCAATCTGGTGTATTCCGACACCCCGCCGCTAGGCTTGACCGCACCTTTCAACGCCGAGCGCAGCATCGCGCTGGAGACCAACAACGGCGGCGCATTTGAAGTGGTGTTGAACGGTCAGCGCATCGGTCCGCTCGGTCCGAGAGGCGAGCGCATTCAGAAGGTGTGGGGCAGTCGTTGAGGGGACGCTAGGGCAGCGCCTGGGTGAGCCAGGGCAGCGGGTCAACCTGCACGCCACCAACTGCCAACTCCCAGTGTAGGTGCGGACCGAGCGTGCGCCCAGTATTCCCTGTGCGCGCGATGACGTCGCCCGCCTCGACAAATTGACCAGGCTCGACTTCTGCCTTGGAGAGATGCGCGTACAGCGTGAACACTCCTCTCCCGTGGTCGAGGATCACAGTTTTCCCGCGCACGTTGAAGTCTCGCACCGCTGCCACGCGGGCGGGCGCAGGTGCGCGCACCAGCGTGCCCGCTGTCGCGCTAAAGTCAACGCCGCTGTGGAAGGTGTATAAGACGCCGCCGTTAAACGTGCGACGCGCGCCGAACAGTGACACCAGCTTGCTCTTCACAGGGCGTTCCAGCGGGGCGTTCCAGTATTGCGTTCCAGAAAAGAGGCTAAAAATCTCAGCGAGTGCCTCGCTCTCCTCCTGGTTGATTTGCGGGTCGAGCAGTGGCACGAGCTTCCCGCTCAGGTTAAGCGTTTCGCTGCCGAAGTTGTTGCGAGCAACCTCCAGGTGTCCTTGCAGCAAACTCGGCAACCCTTGCTTGTCAATGGCGCGAATGGTGAGCGAATACACGCCTGGCTCTTGCAGCGCTGCGACGCCCATCAATGCAACATACTCGTGCTCGTCGCCCTCGACTTGTGTGAAGTTGAGTCTGCGCCCGTCGAAGCTGCCGCCAATCTGGCGCAGTGGCGCGCTGGCGCGCACACGCACTTGAAAGACTTCGCCCTGTCGTGGTTGCTCAGGCAACACTTCAATCGTGCGCAGAGGCTCTTCCAACGTTGCCGTGTGGGTGATGGGTATGCGCAATGTCTGACCTACGACCAGGCAGTCGGCGCAGGCGAGCGCGTTGGTGCGCCGCAGCGCATGGGGAGATACGCCGTAGCGCGCTGCGATGCTGAGCAGGGTGTCGCCAGGCGCGACGGTGTGAAGCTGCCACCGCGGCAGTTGTGAACGCTTGCGGGGCAGGGCGACCGGCTGACCAATCAGCAACATCCGAGACAGCGTCAGACGATTTCGTTGAGCCAGCTCGCTTAAAGGCACATCGAAATGGGCTGCAAGACGAGCGGGGGTGTCCCCAAGGCTCGCAACGTGAGATGTGGCGGGGTCAAAATTGCGCCGTCTCGGCGTGACAGTCTGCGCTGGTGGAGGAGTGAGGGTGATCTCTGGTGTTGGTTCTGCTGTGCCTGTTGTCTCGGTGAGCGATTCGTTTGGTTGTGCTGTCTGTTCTTGAGCGATAGCGAGGTTTAGCGGATGCAGCGATGCAATCAACGCACAGCAAACGACAAACCTTGCAATCATGTTCAGCAACATGAATTGTACGAGATGAGTTGAGGCTATGATCGCCGCTATGCGAGAAGTCACTGTCGCCGTCGTCCAGATGAACGCGGCGCTGGGCGAACCAGAGGTAAACCTGGCGAAGATGTCGGACTACGTCCGACAAATCGCGTCTGCGCAAAAGACAGATTTGATCGTCTTTCCAGAGCTGATCATCACAGGCTATGAGTGTGGCGTGCGCTTCGCGCAGTTGGCGGAGCGCGTGCCCGGTCCGTCGGTGAACTACATCGCCCAGCGCGCACATGAGCAGGGCGTCCACGTGGCTTTCGGCTTGCCCACCAAAGAGCGGGTGGAGAGCATCTTGTTTAACTCGGTGGTGCTGATCGGTCCGGAGGGCGACGTGGTTGCGCACTATCGCAAGCTTCATCTACGCGGTGAGGAGCAAATGCTTTTCCGCCCTGGTTTTCGCCTTGAGCCGGCGGAGACGCCGCTGGGCATGATCGGCTTGCAGGCAGGCTGGGACGTGTACTTTCCAGAGGCCGTGCGCAGCCTGTGCCTGGACGGGGCGGAGATAATCCTCGTGTCAGCGGCTTGGACGGCGGATCGCGCCGAGGAGTGGCGCACGTTTATCTCGTCGCGGGCGGCGGAGAACGCTTGCTTTGTCTGTGCTGCCAACCGTGTAGGTGAGGAGCCAGCCAGCACCTTCGGCGGCGAGAGCATGATTGTCGGTCCGCGAGGACAGGTCATCGTTGATCTGGACGAGAGCACAGAAGGCTACATTGTTGCCCGGCTCAGCCTGGACGAAGTGCGGCGCATCCGCGAGGAGACGCAAATCTTTCAGACGCGCCAGCCGCTCAGTTACCGCAGCGTGGTGCGCAAGTACTGAGCGGCTATACTGCAAATATCGTTCTGTGGCTTTCACGAGGCAACTGACATGGGTTTACTTCAAGGCAAGAAAGCGTTGATCTTTGGCGTGGCGAACGACCACAGCATCGCCTGGGGCATCGCCCAGGCTTTTCATCGTGAAGGTGCTGTGCTCGGCTTTAGCTATGCAACTGAGAAGCTGGAGCGCCGTGTGCGCCCGCTGGCGGAGTCGCTCGGCAGCACGTTTGTTGAGCCGTGCGATGTGAGCAAGGACGAAGACATCGTCGCAGTGATGCAGAAAGCAAAGGCAGCTTTTGGCGAGCTGGACATCCTGGTGCACTCGGTGGCGTTCGCCAATCGGGACGACCTGACTGGACCCTACTACACCGTCTCCCGCGAGGGCTTTCGGGTGGCGATGGACATCAGCGTGTATTCTTTCACGGCGCTGGCGCGCGAGGCGCTGCCGCTGATGCGCCCAGGTGGCGTGATGCTCACGCTGACTTACATCGGCTCGGTGCGCGCTGTGCCGCACTACAACGTGATGGGCGTGGCGAAGGCGGCGCTGGAAGCCAGCGTGCGCTATCTGGCGGCAGACTTTGGCGCAGATGGGCGACGGGTGCGCGTCAACGCGATCTCAGCAGGACCGATCCGCACGTTGGCAGTGGCGGGCATTGCTGGTTCGCGCGCGCTGATCAGCGAGTTCAGCAAGGTCAGCCTGCTGCGGCGCAACATCACCATCGAGGACGTGGGCAATGCTGCGGTTTACCTGTGCTCCGACCTCGCTGCAGGCGTGACCGGCGAAATCCACTACGTGGATGCGGGATTTAACGTAGCCTTTCCGCTCAGCGTAGATGAGGCTGGTAGTGCGGCTGCGTGAGCTGCCGCTCGCTGGCTAACCCTCACCGCCGATGGGTGGTGAGGGTTTCCTGTTTGCGCAGGCGATACAGCGCTTCCTCCACAAGCTGATGGTTGGCGCGCAGGCGGTCGGCGATCACACCAGTCGTAACAAGCAACATCCCGATCGCTAGTGCGACTGCTCCTATCACCAGCGACTGCACATTGCCTGGTAGCTGCCAACCTTGCTCTGCAAAGCGGATCAACAAGCGCCCCAGCAGCGCCACGCCCACCAGCAGAAATGGCGTCGCTGCGCTCAGAAAGAACTTGAGCGGCTTATACACCGTGTAGGTGTGCAGCAGGATGCGCACCTGTTGGAGGATGAAGTGTGCGTTGCCGCGGTGCAGACGTGAGGGGCGCGCTGTGTGCTGCGCTGTAATGGGCACACTGGTGACAGCCAAGCCCAGCATACCTGCTTGAATCAGCGTCTGCACTGTGTAGGAGAACTGCGCCGTCACAAACAAGCGCAGCGCCGCCTCGCGCGAGTATGCTCTGAAGCCAGACACTGCGTCGGGGATGTCCACGCCAGCAGCCTGGCGCACCACCCAGCTCCCCAACTTTTGCAGCAAGCGCTTCTGAGCTGAGAAGTGGCGCAGCCGCGAGACCTGTCGGTCACCAACCACAATCTCAGCCTGACCGCTCAGGATCGGCGCGATCAACGCCGGTATTTCTTCGCCACGGTACTGTCCATCTGCGTCGAGGTTGACGATGATGTCGGCGCCAAGCTGCAGGCAGTAGTCCACGCCATTCTGGAATGAGCGCGCCAGACCCCTGTTGCGCCTGTGACGAATGATATGATCCGCATTTGCTGATTGGGCTTGCGCAGCAGTCCCGTCAGTGGAACCGTCATCCACCACAACTACAATCACCTGCGCGATGCCAGGAATTGAGCGTGGGATGCTGTGAATGACCTCTTGGATCGTTGCTGCCTCGTTGTAGGCGCAGATTTGTACGCATAGCATGAGTGCTTCGCCTGGTGACACGGCTGGTTGCATCGGTAGTATGCCCCGCATTATGCCGTAAGCAAGCCAGACCATGAAAACGGACGATGTTCCGTGTTTCGGTTGCGACGTGTTAATATCACAAAAGTAAAGCAGTTCAGTATCCGCTTTGCTGACTCAGTGCGCGAAGTTGTGCCATGAATGACCCAAAACCTTCTTACCCCTGTGTAACAGGCAAGATGCTGACCATCACAGTGGCTGCACTCCTGTCACTACTTGTTGCTGCGCGCACTTACGCCGCGCCGCTGGCTTCTCCAAGTGTAACTATCAACGCGCCAAGCGATGTGCCGATTGGCGGGTCGTTCACGCTTAACGTTGCGTTCAACACCACCTCCACGGGTTATGGTCCTTTCATTGACCTGATCCTGCCGCGCAACGGCGCCGATGGCAACTTTGGCACCGACACGCCAGATGGCATCACTTTCGGGGGTGCTTCCTATCTCGGCGCCCCCGTAACCACGCAGGTGCTCACTTTTCCAGGCAGTGGCGGCATCACGTGCGTGGATCACCCTTATGCAGTGGACAACACCAACACCCCGCTGCAAGTGTGCGGTCCAGCGGGTGATCAGCTCGTGGTGATGCTGTTGCCGTTCGGTTCGTTTGTGCCTGCGCAGTCGCCCGCGACTGTGCAGGTGACGCTCAACGTGAGCAATTTGGCGGATGTTGGCTCTCCGCTGCCGATTCAGGCGCGGGCTGGTTTTCGCTTTGGCGCTGATCCGCTCAATAACCCGACGACGGATCCCTCCATCGTCTCTGGTTACCAGACAACAAGTATCACGCCGCAAGTTTTGATCAACGCTGGTAAGGAGTACGTCGGTCCAGAGGACGAAACTGCCACTGGACCGAACTACGTGCGCCAGTATGTGGTGAACGCCGACATCGCACCAGGACAGACATTTAGCCCCTTCACGCTCACTGACTTCTTGCCGAACACCATTGCCTACTGGAACGCGCTCACAGCCTCGCCTGGCGGCTATACAGTCCTGGATCAGCCGCCGCTCGGTGTGGCGCAGAACCCGCCGAACAACGACGTAATCGTGCGCTGGGCGCCGCTGTCGGCGGACCCGAGTTTTCAATTCGACTTCTTCGTGCCGCTCACTGATGCAAACGGCTTGCCAGTGCTCAACCCGCTCACGGGTGCATTTCGCAATCTGGTGAACGAGGTGCGCGCAGCAGGCAACTGGGTGCCTACAGATGCGCGCGATTTACCGCTGCTGGTGACGCGCACCATCACGAATGCGCACGTGCTGGAGGCGCAATCCATCGCCATTCAAAAGTCGGCTGCGATTGTGGAGGATAACGGCGCTCCAGGGCTGACGCCCGGCGACGTGGTGGAGTATGTGCTGGACTTTCAGGTGTCCGACTTCTTCGCGTTCAACAATATCATCATCAGCGACACACTTGGCGACGGTCAGCGCCTGACCACAACCTTCACGCCAACCTTGAGCGTCAACGGCAATGGCTACACATTGCCCAGCGCGCCGTTTGCTGCAGCCAACTACAACGTGTACTGCCAGTACTCAGGCGGTCCGGGTCCAGAGTGCGATGCCAGCGGTCCGCCGATTGATGGCACCACGCAAATCTCCTTCTTCGTCTCTCTAGAGCAAGTGCTGCGTGGTGTGAGTGATCGCTTGATCGGCGGCTGCATCAACCCTGCGACCGGCAGCACGCCGCCCAACTGCGCTGCTTACAACGATGGCGCAACTACAGGACAGGTTCGCTTCCGTGTGGTCATTCAAGACACCTTCTCGGATGACTTCCCCTCAGGCGACCAAAGCGTGGACGCGGGAGATGAGCTGGGCAACCGTGTCAATATCTTCGGCGACGTGCTCACGACCACACTGGGTTTCACGCCGACGGGCTTCACCGTACGCGACGACAGCGCTGCTCAGTTGACGATTGCGGAAGACGAGCCAGAGAAGACCATCTACGCGGTGAACGGTGTGGTATGCAGCCCTCAGCCCTGCACCAGCGTGCGCGTGTCGCCAGGCTACAGTGTGACGTTCCGTATTCGTCTCGGTTTGTTCACCAGCGACTACGAAAACTTGACCATCGCGGACTACTTGCCCTTGCCCGTGTTCGACGCAACCTCGCTCACCACCTTTGACCCCACTGTGATTGCGGCAACCCCGCCGCCAGTGGGCGTGGCGCGCTTCGGACCTGCCGAGACCCTCTCCACTACGCTGGGCATCTACCCGACCATGACGGTGAACGCAGCGCAGAACAGTGTGCTGTTTGACTGGGGCACGTTTGATGATCCGCTCAACCGCCCGTCCAGCATTGATGTGCTGTTTACTGTGCAGGTGCTGCCCGACCCGTTCGCGGATGGACTTTTCCTCACCAACCAGATTCGTCAAGAGCGACAATCTACCAACAGTGGCGACGCGCGCGTAGACCGCATTGTGCAGTTCGTGCTGGATGAGCCTGAAGTGGTGATCGGCAAAGGTGTGGTGGCGTCCAGCAATCCAGCGGTGACATTTAGCCCACCTGTGGTAGGACCTGTGCCTTTCTCTGCGCCGCCCAGCACCGCGTGCCCGCGCTTTGCGCCCACCATCCACTCAGTAAACTTGATCACTAACCCAGTGAACAGCGACGCACAAGGCGCGGACACAGGCGACCTGCTCACGTTCGCTGTCGTGGTGCAAAATCTGGGGCACTACAACGCCTTCGACGTGCGGCTGCGTGACCTCATCCCGCCTGGTTTGGCGATCCCGCCCGGCGGCGCGAATTTGTGCGTCACATACGGTGACGGCACACCTGCTACGTATGTCAGTTTGGGTGGGGGCTTCTTCGACCCAGCCGGTGGCATTGAGCTGGTGGACGCAGGGGGCGTCGGCGCGCTGGCGCCAGGCAAGTTCAACGATGTGCTGACCACCAGCGGTCGCAACCTGGTGGTGGTCACCTTCGATTTGATAGTGTCGCCATCGGTCACGCTCAACCACACGCTCACCAACACGGCGGTGCTCTCAAATTACGCTGGCACGGAGGGTGGACCGAATCACGTGCCGGGCAGCCTCACCGAGATCGCCTCAGTGAGCACGCAACCGCCCCGCATCTCAAAGGCGTTGGTGGACAGCGAGCTGACCAACGCGCACAACAGCATCTTGCAGGTGGTGATTGGCGAGCTGGTCACCTACACCGTCTTGATCACCGTCCCTGAAGGTGTGTTGCCTGCTGCGGTGCTGACGGATACGCTCGATGCTGGGCTTGCGTTTGTGGATGTGGTGACGTTCACCACGTCGCCCAGCGTGACGGTACAAAACCCCATCGGCACGGGCGCCTCGCCAGCCAACGTGACGGTGAGCGGCGCGGGCAGTGTGGTGGTCTTCAACTTCGGCGCCATCACCAACACGGATTCCACCACCGTGACTGCGCTGGGCTTTATCACGTTGACGTATCGCGCGGTGGTGCTGAATGTGATCGGCAACCAGTCCAGCGTGTTGCTGAACAACAGCGCACAGTTTGGCTGGAGCAACGGCGCGACGAGCACAGCCGCTTCGGATGTTGTGGTTGTCGAACCTGCGCTGCAAGTCGCCAAATTAGTGACCCCGACCAGCGGCGACGCTGGCGATTTGGTGACGTTCACAATTGTGCTGACCAACCCCGCTGCTGGCTCGACAGTAGCCTACGATGTGGTGCTGAGCGACGTAGTGCCGGCAGGGCTGGTGTACGAGCCTGGCACCTGGACGCACAGCGGTGGGCTGGCACCGACCGCGCTCTCAGACGCCGCAGCGCCCGTGCTCACAGCGACCTGGGATGCGTTCACACCTGGCATCACCAGCACGCTGCGCTTCGCTGCACGACTCAGCGACACAGTGATCCCTGGCCAAGTGATCACCAACGTCGCGCGCGTCTTCTGGAGCAGCTTGCCAGGGGATCCAGGTCAGCGCAGCATTCACAACGCGGATAGCCGTGAGCGCGACGGCAGCGGCGGCGTCAACGATTACACCAACGCTGCTAATCGCAGCGTCGCTGTGCATGCTGTGCAGTCGCAGAAAGCGCTGGTCGCCACTTCGGAGGCGCACACGTCAGGCAACGCAGTTGCAATTGGCGAGATTGTGCGCTACCGCCTGGCGGTGCGCTTCCCTGAAGGCATCATCCCTGATTTTCGCTTGCTCGATGGTGTGCCGACGGGTCTGCAGTTCCTCAACGATGGATCGGCGCGCTGCGCATTCGTGGCGAACACAGCGATCACCTCGACGGCGCTGGCTGGTATCCCCGCGGTGAGCTGCACACCGATTGTGTCTTCGTCGCTGACGCTGGCGCAGGTGCTGAGCACTGGCGTGATCCCCTCCAGCATGGTGGCGGGCACGTTTGACGATTTGAACATCTCCGCCTCCGCTACGTCCAACAACGACAGCTACGGCGACGGGACTGATGTGTACTTTAAGCTTGGCAACTTGGAGAATGGTGATCGCGACGCAGACGATGAGTTCATCGTCGTGGAAATGAACCTGCTGGTGCGCAATGTGTCTGGCAACACGGCTGGCACGACGCGCAACAACAACTTCCAGACGTTGTCCAGCACGGTGCAACTCACGGGCACCTCTAACAACGTCAGTGTGGTGATCCGAGAACCGCAGCTTGTGCTGAGCAAGAGCGTCACCCCGACGGTGGGTGGCTACGGGACAACGTTGACCTACACGCTGTTTGTCAGCGCGGCGACGGGCACAAACCGCACCACAGCGTTTGACGTGCTGATTACTGACGTTTTGCCGTCCGGCTTGTTCCTCAATAGCGGCAGCATCATCTCTAGCTCCGCGACGCCAGTGAACTGCGCAGCGCCGATCTCACACACAGTCAATGGCAACACCTTTACTGTGACAGTAGGGCAACAGCCGCCCGGCTGCGGCTTGAGCATTACGTTCACTGCACAGTTGACCAGCGCCTTGCCAGGTCAGGTCTTCACTAACAGCGCAGGCTTGATCTACACCACGCTGCCTGCCACGGGCACGGTCGGTAATCCCACTGGCTCGAACACGCCTGGCGCCAGCGGTCAGATCACGGGCGAGCGCGTGTACTCTGGCACGGCAGTGGCAACAGTGAGCGCCGATCTGCCGCAGGCGAGCAAAGTGCTGGTGGCGACCGATCAGCCGCACACTAACGGGAGCAACGTAGTGGTGGGCGAGGTGATCACATACCTCATCGCCATCACTCTGCCAGAGACGAATATCCCATCGCTGGTGATCACCGACGATCTGCCAGTCGGTCTGGCAGTGCTGGACACGCAGGTGTTCACCCAGAGCTTCGATGGTCAGTTCTCCCCAGGCGACCCCACGACTGTTATCAGTGGCAGCACGGTCGTCTTCACGTTCGCCAACCCCATCACGCCGACAGTGGACAACGATCCCACTGACAACGTGGTCACCTTCACCATCCGCGCGGTGGTGAGCAACGCGATCTCCAACCAGGAGGGCGTGGTGCTGACCAACACCGCATCGGTGCAGGTGGCTGGTCAACCTCCGCAAAGCACCAGCCCTGTCGCCGTGATCGTGCGCGAGCCAGCGCTGGCGATCTCCAAGCAGAACGCTCCTCCGCTGCCGCTGTTCGGAGAGACGGTGTACTTCACGCTCACAGTGAGCCATCTACCAACCAGCACAGTGGATGCCTTTGACCTGGTGATCACCGACACGCTGCCAGCAGGCTTGATCTACGTGCCTGGCTCGGCTGCCTTCACAGGTGGGGTGGTGGATGAGAGCGGTTACCCGCCCACGTTGGTCTTCTCGCGCACGGCGCTGGCGCTCAGTGGCGTTGCGACGATCACCTACCAGGCTCAAGTCTCCGAGCCACCAACTGTCACGGTGGGCACGCTGCTTACCAACACGGCGCTTGCCCGCTGGACATCCACACCGGGCGACAACCCCTTCGAGCGCGATGGCAGTGGCGGCTTAAATGACTATCTCACGCCAGCACGCTCTACGGTGATGGTTGGTGGGGCGGACGTGCAGGTGGCGAAGAGCGACGCGCCCGACCCGGTGGTGGCGGGTGGGCTGCTGACCTACACGCTGGTGGTGACGAACGCGGGACCGAGCGTGGCGGGTGGCGTGGTGGTGACGGATGCGCTGCCTGCGGAGGTGAGCTACGTGAGCGCGGCGCCTGCGCCGACGAGCGTGGGCGGCGG
>FWWM01000578.1_pt1 | contig 121785 bp, 116 predicted proteins | sample 2228351 | NCBI WGS metagenome assembly FWWM01 (sample SAMEA103939774, study PRJEB20133) | metagenome
TCTATGGACGCCGCACCAAGGATAAAGGAGTTCTTCCAGAGAAATCTGATGCGCAGCACCGGCTCTAACTAATTTTAAATTTATTTTATTAGAATACCCCGCAGCTCGCTGCGGTTGGGATGAGTGTTCGTTGGGGGATTCCCGAACCCACTTTTTTGATATAAATATTGCTCGACATGCTGGCGTCTTGGCGTCTTAAAAGGGACGCACATAGGAATCCTTTTTGATGTAACGCAGAGCATTGCGATACCTGCGTAGCATCATGATTGCTGGCTTGTCCTCATACGGTCAGGATTTTTAATGGCAATCTCTTTTAACCAGCAGGTCGCAACATCATTAGTGGTGGATCTGATGCTCAGGAAGAATCCCAGAACATCTTGGAACGAGCAGGAAAGAATGCCGAGTGTAGCCGCTACCTCCTATGTGGATGATTCTGCTGTGATCATAGGCGATGTCCGCATAGGGGAGAGCGTTTATGTTGGGCCGTGCGCATCGATAAGAGCCGATGAGGCCACTCCTATCATAATAGGGGATGGGTGTAACATCCAGGATGGCGCGATATTTCATGGCCTTAAGGGGAGCTCTATAAAGCTCGGGAGAAAGGTCAGCGTGGCGCATGGCGCGATCATTCACGGACCGATGACGATCGGCGACGAGAGCTTTGTCGGATTCAATTCTGTAGTGCATGCGTCTTCTATAGGTGAGAGATGCTTCATAGGCCACAGGGCTCTTGTGCTAGGCGTTACTTTGAGAGATGGAAGCTTCGTCCCACATGGAAGCATCATAGATTCTCAGGATAAGGCAGATGCTCTGGGCCCGGTGCCGGAGTCGCTCAAGGGCTTCAATGAAGAGGTTGTGGAGGTGAACCGCGAGTTCGCCAAAGGCTACAGAAGCCTGTGACGGCTCCACAGCGAATCGAGGCTCTGCGGATTTGAACCGACACCATGCCGCAGCATGGTGAATTTTGCCGTTCATCTGCTCAGAATCTCTGCTTAACGACAAATCCGGGCTGTAATCCCGCCTTTTAAGAAGGGGGATTAGCCCTGCCTTTTCCTAGAAATCGCATCTCCTTCGGAGAGCGTCTCTGCTGCAATTATAGAGATGGGGGTGCTGGGTTAGCAAAGACTCGGGCGGAGAGGGGGTGACTGGAACCTTTCGAGGGGAGGGATTACGCTAGAGATCTATGCAGAGCGACCTCGCCATAGGATGATCTCTAACCATCTGGGCAGCCTCTTCCGGGGGTATACCTGCACCGATCGCTATCTCGATGGCTCTACTGGATGTGATGAGATCCTCGGGCGCGTGTGTATCTGTATTCACAATCATCGTCGCACCCGCGCTTTTCGCAATGCGTGCGACATGGCCGTTTGTTATGTTATGTCCAAGTCTCGATGTGATCTCGATCTTCACATCGTTCTCCCGAGCCATCTCCGCATCCTCTATCGTTATGAACCCGGGATGTGCAAGTATATCCACGCCTGCCTCTATGGCCGCTCTGTTGGTCCCCGCCGAGACCGGCTCGACTGGCGTCTCGCCATGCACAACCACGATCTCCGCGCCTAGCTCTCTAGCGATCGATGAAAGCCGCCCTATCTTTCTGGGTGGGACGTGTGTTATCTCTACCCCTGGTATCACCTTAAGGGAGAAGGCATCATCCATCTCTTTGACCTTGAGCAGGCTCTTGATTATATGTTCCAAATTCGTAAAGTCCACATGATCGGTTATCGCTATGGCTCTGTATCCCATCGCCTCAGCACGCCTGAGGAGCTCTGCTGGGATGAGCTCTCCGTCGCTGAATACCGTATGTGTATGGAGATCTATCATGCTGAACACTCTGATACGAGGGTTATTAATGGTTGTGAAGCAGCTCTGATTAGCATTCGTAATTGATTGCTGTGTTGAATAATTCGAGGCAATGTGGTCACCAGATATTGATTCTTATCAAAACTTTGATTCGTATGAATTGGCCCCATGCTATTGGATTTCTGAACATTATTCAACACAGCATAATTGATGCACCTTTCCAGGTGGAGCTCGGACCTGTCCTGATAAGCGATTAGGCCAGAAATTTTGACATTCTCCTCCTCTGCATGTCAGAAACACTTAATCCTTATTCGGACATGTCCTGGAGCTCAGGACTAATTCTGTGACTTCCTCCAGCCAATGAATTGGCAGGCATCCTGCGCTCCGACTTTATCTGAGCCCTTCGACGAAGTCGAAGGCTTCATCGATCCGGCTATACCCTCAGTCAGAGGGTGTGTTCATTCAGCGTTACGATCTCGATCGAGTCTTAACCCGCTGTGGACATTCATGGACTCGATCCTTCAACGTTTTTGGCAGTATGGAACCACAGCTTCGTAGGCGTTCTTACTGTCAGCTACAGCTGATTATATCGATGCCTGCAGGTCTCAAGGGTATCCTCTAGTTTCTTGATCTGCTCTTCGTTTGGATACAAGCGGAACCTGTAGGCAGACCTCATGGTTTCCTCGATGCCTTTTTATATACAATATTTTTGGCATAGTTGGCGGGCTCGCTTCATTCAATAAAGCTGTGGGCATTCTCTGCCAACGTGCCCGATTCTTCATAAAGATCCGGCCTTCTGTCCTCCCAGCATTTTATTGTGTTCCTCACCCGATTTCTCTCTGCCAGATCCAGATCGGCGATAATGACGCTCTCATCGCTTCCGGCTTCTGTCAGAACCTCTCCTTTGGGATCCACAATCATGCTCGATCCGCCGGCTGAGCCTGAGGCATTGCATGCAATATGATGTATCTGATTCTCTATAGCCCTCGCAATGACAAGGGATCTCCACTGGTATATTCTCTCGACGGGAAACTGTGCGATCGTGACGAGCAGCTCAGCTCCTGCTATGCAAAGCCTTCTAGCGACCTCGGGGAATCGTATCTCATAGCAGATCTCAAGCCCCACTCTGAGCCTCGAGGTTTTTATTGGAGCGATCACATCTCCAGCACGGAAGTGCGTTTTCTCATCTTGGAATAAATGCGTCTTGGGGTAAAAGCCGGCCGAATTTCCATCCAGACAGAAACCCATGTTAAAAGGGCCACGATCTGAGGATGCGATAATAGAGCCTATCACTATCGCGCCGGATTCGACTGAAAGGGCTCTCAAGGGCATCAGCGATGGATACGGCACATCCTCTGGCTCGACCTCATAACAAAACCCGCTCATGAAGAGCTCCGGAAGAACCACGAGCTCCGCCCCCTCATCGATGGCCTGAGACGATAATTCGAGGGCATGCCTCTTGTTTGCGTAGATATCACATGGCTTGACGGAGAGCTGTACACAGGCAGCGCGCATGAATTGTGATATGGCACATGTATTAGTTATCTGTTGTGATAGAGAACAGGGACCTGTCCGGATAAAGCGCAGAGGCCAGAAAGTTGGACCGTTACCGCTTGGTGGCGTACTCAGAATTACTGAATAGCGCCAACCGGTGAACTGATGGCTCTCTGGCAGGAAATAAATCCCTTGCACTCGATTCTAGTGAAGATTTTCAGTAGAGCGAGTACACGACCTAACTGCTTCTGCATGTCAGAAACACTTAATCCTATTCGGACACGTCCGAGAATAGCAGGCCGCAACTCCGGTCTTCCGGCCGGTGCGAGGCCGTAAGCTACATATAACTTAGCAACTAAATTTATTATGGCTGGCCTGGCTGATAGAGCCGGTAAACTCGGAATATTCACCCTTGGAGAGAGGGGTATAGCCTGTGGAGATATCGGAATAACCGGATCGAGGAAGCCTTCGAGTGCTATCGATTTTGTCGAAGTGTCTCGAAGGTTCCTGGCGCATTCGGAATGCAGGGCGATCCGGTCTTCAGGTAGGAGAGGAAGTTAAGAGAGGTGGAATTTGTATGACTTGTATGACTGATATAGAAGAGGGTATGCCTCTACTGGGTGATAGGCTCCCTAGAATGGACGTAAAGACCACACATGGCCCAATGACATTGCCTGATGATCTTGCCGGCAAGTGGTTTGTGCTCTTCAGCCACCCTGCCGACTTCACGCCGGTGTGCACTACGGAGTTCATAGCATTTCAGAAGTGCCGTGAGGATTTCAAGAAGCTGAACTGTGAGCTGATAGGTCTCTCGATCGATCAGATCTTCGCACACATGAAGTGGACGGAGTGGATCAAGGAGAAGATGGGTGTTGAGATAAAGTTCCCGATAATTGCTGATACCGGCGAAGTTGCCGGCATGCTTGGCATGGTGCATCCTGGAAAGGGATCGAATACCGTAAGGGCTGTGTTCATAGTAGACCCGAGCGGTATAATAAGACTGATACTCTATTATCCTCAGGAGATCGGCCGGAACATAAGTGAGATCCTCAGAGCTCTAGAGGCACTTCAGGTTGTAGACAAGCACAAGGTGGCCACGCCTGCAAACTGGCCGAACAATGAGCTGATAGGCGATGAGGTGATCATCCCGCCGCCTACGGACGAGAAGAGCGCTAAGGAACGGCTTACTATGTACGACTGTTACGACTGGTGGTTCTGTCACAAGAAGATCTCAAAGTGATCTCCTACCGCTGGCGAATTGGCGGGCATCCTGCGCTCCGACTCTGTCGATCCGGCTATCCGCTGTCTCCCCGGCTATACCCTCAGTTTGAGGGTGTGTTCATTCAGCGTTATGATCTCGATCGAGTATTTATCCACATTGCGGACATTCATCTCTCTGGAGAGAGAAGCGTTATATCTCTTTTCACCAAAGAGAGAAGCATGTTCAACAGGAGACATGTGCTCTCCATGAAGGACTTCTCCAGGGAGGAGATAGACAACATACTGGAGACTGCGGCGTCGCTGGAGCCGTACGCGCGGGGAAGGAGAGCCAATATCCTCGATGGAAAGATATTAGCACTGCTCTTCTTCGAGCCATCCACCCGCACGAGGATGTCGTTCGAGACCGCCATGAAGCGACTCGGCGGCGAGACGATAAATCTCGGCTCCGCGGAGGCGAGCTCGATAGCCAAAGGAGAGTCTCTAGCCGACACCATCAGGGTCGTCGGTGGATACGCAGATGCTATAGTTATACGTCATCCAAAAGAAGGGGCTGCACGACTTGCAGCCGAGTTCTCGCCGGTGCCGGTGCTGAATGCAGGGGATGGTGCCGGCCACCACCCAACACAGACGCTTCTCGATCTATATACGATAAAAAAAGAGAGCCATCTGGAGGATCTGGCCATCGCGCTCGTTGGCGATCTGAAGTATGGCAGGACAGTCCATTCTCTCGCGTATGCCCTGTCGCTATACGGTGCGGATATCTATCTCGTCTCTCCACCTACGCTCAGAATGCCAGATCAGATAATATCGGATCTCTCGAGAATGGGCACAAAGGTGAAAGAAGTAGCTGACGTGAGGGAGATAATCGGCGATGTGGATGTGCTTTATGTGACGAGGATACAGAGGGAGCGCTTCCCAGATCCCGTGGAATACAACAGGGTGGCAAGAAGCTACAGCATAACCACTAGGGATCTCGAGGCCGCCAGATCAGGGCTGAAGATCATGCATCCACTCCCGAGGGTCGATGAGATCTCTCCAGCCGTAGACGATACAAAGCATGCTGTATACTTCAAGCAGTCCTTCTACGGCGTGCCTGTGAGAATGGCTCTGCTTAAGATGATACTGGAGGATTGAATGATGGCTGAGAGGGAGCTCAAGGTCCGGCCGATCAGGTCAGGCACCGTTATAGATCACATACAAGCCGGCCAGGCGCTTAATGTACTGAAGATCTTGGGTATATCCGGCACGACAGATGCCACGGTCAGTGTGCTGATGAACGTGAGCAGCAGAAAGCTCGGCAAAAAGGACATAGTGAAGGTAGAGGATAGAGAGCTGAAAGAGGATGAGGTCAACAAGATAGCCCTGATAGCGCCAGGCGCCACGATAAACATAGTCAGGGATTACGCGGTGGCCGAGAAGTACTCGGTGGATCTGCCGGATGTCATAGTGGGGGTCGTCCGCTGCCAGAATCCGAGCTGCATATCAAACACCAGCGAGCCAATAAAACCCAAGATGCTCGTCAAAGAGAAGAATCCTGTTGTGCTCAGATGCTATTACTGCGATCAGCCTCTTACGGAGAGAATAGCGGATTATCTCCTTTGAGGGGATTGCCTTCTCTTTCAAGAGCTCTGATTTGTGCGAATCGACCGTCACGGCTCTCATGATTGAGATCAACAGCATCTCGGCTTTAAAAATTCGCGAGATATTGTGCCATCAGACTGCGATTTCTCAGACACTATTCTCTGAATCGAGCTCACGAACAGATCGACTTTATGCCATCAGAAGCTCAAAATTCATTAAATGCAAACTCCTCTAACGATGTTAGGTTCTTATGACAGTTACTTATACGGACTACTTAATCATAATCAGTAATTTAATTAAGTAGAACGCGAAGATGAATATGTGGACTGGCTGACACTGGCTCTCTTCGGTACCGTCTCGTTTACACTTGCAGGGCTACTGGATAAGCTCGTCTTAGATAGATATCTCCCTGAGCCGAAGCTGTATTTGGTATGTCAGGTGCTTGCTCAGCAGCTCTTCGTTCTCACAGCATTTGCATTTATAAAACCCGCCTTTGTATTTCCTGACACGCTCCTCGCCATAGCTCTCGGCGGCCTTCAGGTGATTCCAACGGTCTATTTTCTCAGGGCCATCCAGGAGGATGAGCTGTCTAGAGTGACATCGCTGGAGTACTTCTATGTGATCTTCATATTCCTTTTTTCGGTGCTGCTCCTGAACGAGAGCCTGCCGGCGAGAAATTATGCAGGAGCAGTTCTCATATTCATGAGCTCTCTGATAGTTGCCTACAGATCGGAATCGCTCGCCACCCCTGCTCTGAGATACATTCTACCCTACTGGATAATGACCACGGCATACTACATAGCTCTGAAATACCTTCTCTACTCGATAAACGAGTGGGATCTGTATATATGGTCATCATTCGGCAACCTCTTAGCTGTGATGCCTTTTCTCAGGATGCGTTGCGCTGAGACTCTATGCTCTATCATATCGAGCGGGCGAGCTCTTAGCGCTATAATCGCCGAGGAATCATTTCAATTTCTTGGGATGATCCTATTCATATTTGCATACGCCAGGGGTCCTCTAGCGCTTGTAAACGGCGTTGGCGCGCTTCAGCCCATGATGACGTTTATTTCTATATTAATTCTAAAATCGATATATTCGGGCATAATCGATGAAGATACATGCAGAGAGGCCATGTTGAGAAAATTCTCAGCTGTCTCGATGGTGGCAGCTGGCATGTACTTGATACATTAGATTGTGAATCGACAGCAATTGATGAGCTTGAGAGAATCGGAGAGTCTTGGTTTGAACAATAAGATGATGTGCTGAACATCTTGAATTTCGATGGCGGGAGACGATTCACGCAAATCAGCGTTTGATAATAGTAGAAAACCACCGTCTTCTGCCGTGTTGAATAATTCGGGGTGATGTAGCCAACAGATATTGATTCTCACCAAGTTTTAATTTGTATGAATTAGCCCTCTGCAATTGGATTCCTGAACATCATTCAACACAGCACCGTCTGCAAAATCTTGATTATTAAACACAGCAGATAAAAATTGAAAATAGATGGGCTCACTTCTTGAATGCGGACTCGAGCGGTGGAATGACCTGTTTCTTTCTGGATAGCACCTTCTCCTTGTAGATCGAGTTGTTGACGACCTTTCCGCCGAAGGCCTTCTCGAAGCCGTTCTTTGCGGCATCTGTGCCCACGAATAGCAGATCAGAGGCCTCCTTGATGACATCTGTGAGCATCAGGACGACCATGTCCAGCTTCTCAGTCTCCATAGTCTTCTTCATCTCTGCAAGTATCTCCTCGCGCTTGGGAGCGAGATCCGCCAGATCCATGACCTCTATCTGGCCCACGCCCGCTTTGACACCGCTGAAGTCGAACTTCTTGAAGTCGCCAAAGACGATATCCTTCGCGGTCTTTGACTTTATATCGCTCTTGGCCTTGAGCATCTCCATGCCGAACTTCTGCGGATCCTCGCCGCATATCTTGGACAGTTTCTCCACAGTTGCCTTATCTTTATCTGTGCAGGTCGGCGACTTGAAGAGCACCGTGTCGCTCAGAATGGCGGCCATCATCAGGCCGGCCATCTCTTTTGTTATAGGAACCCCATTGAGCTCGTACATGCTCGCGATGATGGTCCCAGTCGCACCAACCGGCTCGTTGTGGAAGAATATCGGCTTTCCGGTCTGGATGTCTCCGATCTTGTGGTGGTCGACGATCTCCAGGATATCGGCCTTCATTATGTTGTCAACCGCCTGGCCGATCTCATTGTGATCCACCAAGATCACCTTCTTATCGGTCGCATCCTTCAGCACCATCGGAGGAGCTATCTTAAAGTGATCCAGAACAAACTTTGTCTCGTTATTGATCTCTCCGGCAGCTGCTGGAACTACCTCACTCGCTCCGAGCTTATTCTTCAGGTTCGCGTATGTTATCGCGGAAGTCACGGAATCGGTATCCGGACTCTTATGCCCCACTACATAGACATTATCTGCCAAATTCAACACCTCAGGGCTATTGATATACTGGCTGGACTGCCATAAGACGAGGGAGATGCCTTGCCATATCACTGCTAGACAGCTACTGCGATATGCAAGCAGCTGCTCCAGCTCAATGAATGCTGTGACCTCATCCATCCATGCAGTCGATCGTCTTGCCAGCCCTCCAAGCCTGGTAAGACAAAATAATCAATAAAGAATCATAATATTTAACGGTTATCGGCCAAGGATTGGACCTGTCCGGATAAGCTCTGCGGGCAGAAATCTGGTCATTTACCGCTTCTGTATGTCAGAAACACTTAATCCTTATTCTGACACGTCCCAAGGATCGGATGCATCCTGCTGAGATCTTGGTATCAGATGGTAGTATCAGAGAGACAGGCCTTGAAGCTATTGTTTATCGAGCTATCTTCCGCTCATTCAGCAGTATAAAAATATATTTTTTAAGCCAGTAAAGGCCGCTGCTACCCACACCGCTTGAAGATCGAAGTTTGCTGCCTGCTGTTCTCTATCAACAGAGAGGTCTTGGTTGCTTGTGCTCCGGCAGAACGGGAAGTGGCATGGTGTTTATGAGTATCGGCTGCTCCACATCCTTGGCGCGCTCGACAAGAAGCTCCTTGCCCCATTGTGTCAAACCGAAGAGGGGTACGGCGGTCCCGACCTGCACTAGGGGTTTGACCAGCTCCCTTATGTGCTTTGAGGCGCAGGCCGTTACTATATCCGCTACAGCGAGAAGACGCTCTGCATCCTCTCTAGATATGCCTGTGAGATGGACCCCTATTATCATTATCCTGCAGCCCATCTCCTTCTCGAGATCTCTCAGACTTGTTGCGGTATCGGCATCTGTGACCGTCACTGCGAATCTCTTATACCTCTGAGCGGCGATCCTGGCGCCCTCCAGCTGATCGATCTTGGCGTCCTCAGGTGAGAGAACTATACCACCTTTCCCCTCGATGTACTCGATGATCTCGCGGATGGGCTCTGTCTCAACCAAACCCGAGATCCAGCCGCCCATGCCCTGGATAAGGGACGGAGAATCGGATATAACGGTTCCAGCCCCATCGCAGACTGTAACTGCTGCTTCAATTACACCTCTGGCTACCCCGCTCATCATCGCCTCTGAAGCCCCAAAGCTCACGAAGGTCTTCATCTCAAGCTTTCTCTTGGGGGTGAGCATCCCGTGCTCTCTCATGCGAAACTCCATGTTCCTGGCGGCTTCCTCTGAGGTGATCCTCTTAATTCCCCTCACCTTATCGAATAGTGGACACCACTCTATCACGGGCTTCGAGACCTCTACCACCCGCATATCTTTCACTTTTACCTTGCATCTTCCGAGAAGTTCCATTATGTGCACTCTTATCCCACCACTTCGAAATACACCCTTCTGTTGCTCTTTCCTTTGTTCTCGGCCTTGACGACTCTTATCTCCCCGATCTCGCCCGTGTTTTTGACGTGCGTGCCACCACACGCCTGGGCATCGATGCCCTCGATCTCAACGACTCTGAGATATTCGCGTTCTGGAACGTTCATCGCGAGTCTTATCAGATCAGGCATACTCATGGCCTCATCTCTGCTGATGATTTTAACCACGACGGGGCGCTTCTCTTTAATAAGAAGGTTCGCTTTCTTCACGTATGCGTCTATCATCGATCTGTCAAAGGCGTCCAGACTGAAGTCGACCCTGGATCGATCTAAATCGATCTGGTTTCCCGTTATCTTGGCCCCGGTCTCTTTGAATATCACCGCGCTGAGGATATGGCATGCGGTATGGCTTCTCATGAGCTTATAGCGTCTATCCCAATCTATAACTCCCCTGACCTCGTCTCCCGGTGCCAGGCCTCTAACACGGTGGCATGTCCCCTTATCGGATAACTCCACGCCATCAACCCTGAACTCGATATCGCCTCTCCTAAGAATCCCGGTATCTGAGGGCTGACCGCCGGACCGAGGATAAAAAGCGGTCCTATCGAGGTATACACCAGACTCATCGACATCTACTACTACAGCATCGAATGTGCGCAGATAGCTATCATCCAGATATAACGCCTTCGTCTCCATGAGCGACAGCTAAGATGTGGTCGAAGAAATTCGTTTCTGTGGCTTTCTTCTTCGCGGACAGCAATTTGGAGTGACTTCCTCTCCGGCCTGAAGCGGGAGTCTTTGCTACCCCTGCTCTCCCATCTCTATAAGAACGCTATGGGACAAACTCTTCAGCTTTGAGACCGGAGTTTGCGGCCTGTTGTTTTAACTCCCTCCTGAAAGATCACGATCTCTTCTTCGAAAAACTCTCACGCTGAAGTTCCAGCTATCGGATACTATCTGGTATCCGCATACTGTTCGATCGATTCGCACCTGTCCGGATAAGCGCTGAGGCCAGCTTGTTACGCTTCTGCATATCAGAAACACTTAATCCTTATTCGGACACGTCCGATCGATCCTATCGCATAATTGAAATAAGAAAAGCACAGAGGTTGCATATGGGGGTTTAGATTGTCAAAAGACATATTGGAGAAGGGCGCCATTGTGCAGCGCGACAAGGAGACCTACGCCATAGCGCCACATATACCTGGAGGCATCATAGATCCCGCAACTCTGAGGAAGATCGCAGATGTCGCGGAGAGATACAATGCTAAGGCTCTGAAGCTCACATCCGCCCAGAGGATTGCGATAGTCGGTATCAGGCCGGAAGATATCGACAACGTTTGGAAGGATCTCGGCATGAGTCCGGGTCACGCTATAGGGCTGTGTGTGCGTAGCGTGAAGATCTGTCCTGGAACCACATTCTGCAAACGTGGACAGCAGGATTCTGTTGGTGTTGGATTGAAGCTAGACGAAAAGTATCATGGCTATCCGCTTCCATCGAAGTTCAAGATGGGCGTATCCGGCTGCACCAACTCCTGTGCCGAATCTTGGATAAAGGACATAGGATTGATAGGCACTCCGAAGGGATGGCGCTTAGTTGTTGGAGGATGTGCAGGCGCAAAGCCCAGAATTGCGAATGTCCTGGCAGAAAATCTCACTGACGAGGAGGCCATAGCTCTCGTCGATAAGATAATAAATTACTATAAAGCGCACGCAAAGAAGCAGCGTCTGGGAACGTTCATCGAGGACATCGGATTTGAGAAGTTCAAGGAAGAAGTTCTTAGAGATTGAGACGGATCTGGTGAGCAGCATGTCTAAAACAGAGGATTATCTGAAAGAGGCGTTTGCCGGCGAGTCGCAGGCGAATAGGAGGTACTTGGCCTTCGCCGAGAAGGCAGAGAAGGAGGGTTACCCGCAGGTCGCCGGTCCATTTCGCGCAGCCGCAGAGGCTGAGACCATTCATGCGATGAACCATCTCAGGGCTCTCAAGGCTATTCGATCGACGAAGGAGAACCTCGAGGAGGCGATATCTGGAGAGACTCACGAGTTCAAGAGCATGTACCCGGAGATGCTGAGAGTTGCCAAGGAGGAGGGGAACAAGAACGCTGAGATCTCATTCCGCTATGCAAACGAGGTGGAGAAGGTCCATGCAGAGCTGTACAAAAAAGCATTGAGCGCCCTTGACGAATCAAAAGATGAATACCCCTACTACGTATGCCCCATCTGCGGCATGACCGTTGAGAAAGAGCCGCCGGAGAGATGTCCGGTCTGCGGTGCAAAGGGGTCCACGTTCAGACGGGTCGACTGATCACGCCTCCAGCCCACCGGCGGGCATCATTTTTAGATTCATTTTAATAAAATATAAATTTATATCTTGTCTAGCTTCTCTATGCCTATCTTTTTGACATTTGGCTTCCAGATCATATCCGGCATCCAAGCTGGCGCATTGGGTGGCTTGGGAACCTGGACCCTCCAGCCCTTGAATATGTGAACCTTCTTCGTCCCTCTTTCTCTCAGCCTGATATCGGTGAATCCCCTGTTCGCGGCCTTAAGTGCCGCCTGTCTTGGTTGCTTGCCGCTGAAGACACCGATCTCGTTTCCTTCGGCATCTCTCAATGCGAAGTTCCTCTTTTCAGACTTTTTTTCCGCCATTTTTTATACCTCAAATTATCCCTATCTACAGACTCTTAGGTACTTCTGCATGTATATATCAAATACTCTTATATTAATTTTTTGTTCCATCGCAGGAATTGGTGAAAGTAGAGGGCGTACAAATTCATCATCCAATGCTGAGATCAAATGCTACAGGCGGATTCTTAAGCAAAGTCTAATTAGGTCAGTAGCTATTGATTCTCAGCAGTTTGCATATCCGATCGAATGGAAACTTTCACAAAACTCTCAATCATTCGTTCCGACTATATCCAATAGCTTTATCTCGTATATCAGATCAACACCGGCCAGCGGATGATTGGCATTGAGCACGATCTTATCGCCAATGATGTCCATTACCTCTACTTTTATCACTCTCCCATCATCCTCTATGATCTCCAGAACCTCTCCTATCTTCGGATCGATACCTTCCGGCAGCCTGGATCTATCAACCTCGACCTTGAGATCCTGTCTGTAAACACCGTATCCCTTCTCGGGAGGTATCTTCACGGTCTTCACCTCCCCTGGGCTCATGCCTATCACAGCCTCCTCAAAGCCTGGAATCACTTTACCTTCCCCTATCCTGAACTCAAAGGGCGCATCTTTCTCGGACGCATCTATTATGACGCCCCTCTCCAGCTTTGCTGTGTAATGGACGCGTACGGTATCCCCGATCTTTGCTCTGACCATAACAACATCTCCTGCTTACCAGATCCAATATGATTTTATCGTATTTAGCTTGACGCCCTCGGGGCTTTCTTGAATAATACGCAGATCACTATAATTGGTATTAGTTGGCATTTCCCTATATAGAGAATATAGACAAGGTCTTTAAGCTACACTTTCCTCTCTGGAACTGTATGCATATACCTCAAAGGGCTCTGCGACGGTTGCCCGAGAAGATCGTAGAGGTTTTGCTGCTCATTACGGCTGTGACATCTATAGTAGTGATGCTGCTGATATTCTCGTATCTCATCAGAGAGAGCCTGCCGGCAATATCCGAATTCGGTATCATAAACCTCATCACAGGCGAAAAATGGCATTCTGCTGGGAACATATTCGGCATGCGTCCCTTGATAGTGAATACGCTTCTAGTCGCGATTCTCGCTCTTGCAATAAATATGTCGATAGGCATACCGCTGGCAATCTATTTCTCTGAGCTAGCGGGACCCCGGAGCAGAGAGATACTCAAACCTGCTGTGGAGCTCCTGGCGGGCGTGCCGTCGATAGTCTACGGATTTCTTGGCATCATAATTCTGGTGCCGTATCTCGGAAACACCTTTGAGATGCTGACAGGCAGATCGATACTGGCAGGCGCGATACTGCTTGGAGTGATGTTCGTACCGTCTCTAACGACCATCTGCGAGGACGCTATGAGGGCCGTGCCGACGGAGTTCAAAGAGGGGTCTCTGGCACTGGGTGCGACCAGATGGCAGACCATAAGATATGTGGTGATACCCTCAGCCTCATCTGGTATAACCGCGGCGGTCCTTCTCAACATCGGCAACATAATCGGGGAGACGATGGCAGTACTGCTCGTGGTGGGGAACATCGCGAGAATTCCGAAACCTATCTACGATGTATTCGATCGCGGTGCCACGTTCACATCGGTCATAGCCGGCGAGATGGGCGAGGTCGCGCATGGCTCTTTGCATTACCACGCGCTCTTTGCGGTTGGATTAATCCTCCTGATAATAGTATCCATACTGAGCGTGATAGGCGACCAGGCACGGGAGCGCATAAGGAGGAGGTTCGGTGGTTACTGAGGAGAGAATAAGAGCACTCTCAACAAGAGCACTCGCCGCGGTAAGCGCGCTGATGCTTTTGACCTCGCTGATCGCTCTTCTCATACAACCACCGCTTGCATTGCCTGTGATACTCTGGAGATCGCTTCTCATCACAGGAGCGATTCTTCTCATCGTTCTCGCCAGGGGTCTAAGCGGCAGAAACTCAGCTGTTCTGTATCTCGATGCCTTTGTGATCCTGCTGATCCTCATCTTCTTGCTCTTTTCCGGCCCGGATATTCTCATAAGGCCGAAAGATCTTGGAGCTGCATTCGGCTACAAGGTTCTGGCGCCGGTGGCTGTGTTTGTCGCAGGCGTTTTAACCGCGAAGGATGCGATCAATCTGCTCTACGGATTCGGAGCTAAAGCCAGAGAGGTTCTTGCATTCACGCTTATCAGGTGTTCAGCCCTATTTGCCCTTCTTGTGCTTGGCGGCATACTCTCCGTTATAATATACAACGGCATCGGCGCAATCGATATCGAGTTCCTGACCAAACCGCATAGAAATCTCGGACAGGAGGGGGGCATTGCGACATGCATCGAGGGGACGCTCTGGCTAATTTTAGGTGCGATGCTGGTCTCGGCGCCGCTCGGCATCGGTGCTGGAATATATCTAAATGAGTATTCCAAAAGCCAAAAGCTGAACAGGCTCATCACCATATCCATAAGCTGTCTAAATGGCGTACCATCTGTTGTCTATGGCCTTTTCGGGCTCGCGTTTCTCGTCTCCAAATTCGGAATATCCCTGATCGCTGGATCGATAATCCTCGGTCTGATGAACCTGCCCACCATAATTCTGACAACGCAAGAAGCCCTCAAGGCGGTTCCGAACTCCCTCAGGGAGGGCAGTATGGCATTGGGGGCTACAAAATGGCAGACTGTAGTTAGAATTGTCATACCATCCGCTATGCCTGGAATACTCACCGGTCTGATAATCGGTGTGGCAAGAGCCGCGGGTGAGACCGCGCCGATCATGTGGACCGCGGTCACATTTACCTCCATCTCGGTGAATAAGGTATACGGGGTGGTTCCTGATATCTATCAGCCCGTAAACAATCTCTGCTATCATCTTTTACAGCTGATATACTTCCTGGGAGCATGGGATGTGGAGAAGAGGGCGTGGGGCACAGCTCTGGTACTGATGGGTCTTGTGCTCGCGATAAACCTTGTGGCAATAATTGTGAGAGATCATTACCGAAGAAAGGTGAGATGGTAAAAGAGCGTAAGGCGCTACAGCCTCGATCGAGCTTATACCCCGGTTCTCATGCTCAGAGCGATGCTACGCTTTTTACAGCGTACATATCTTTGACCTCCAAGCTTCGCCGGATGCGAACCAGACGAAAAACGCCCACAAGGAGCAAACCTGGCCGTTCTCACCAAGGCTGTAGCAACATAATGTTGTAACTATTAATACTTATAGTTTTTGGTCGAGATGCTGGACCTGTCCGGAAAGGATTAAGCGTTTCTGACACGCAGAAGCGTAACAAGCTGGCCTCAGCGCTTATCCGGACACGTCCGAGATGCTGTGTTGAATGATGTGCAGAAATCCAATAACGGAGGCCATTCATACCAATCAAATTTAATCGAGATCGATCACAGCTTCTCGCATTGTTCGACACAGCAGGACGGGAGGCTCTTGGGATAAGAGCTCGAGAGAAGAATGTCTTCTTTTATGAGGTGATTCATTGCTAATACGTTCATCAGTTGACGTGTCATGAGAGATGGCGTAGAATGCTATTCATCTCTGGAGGATATCGCTTTGTGCGCCTCCTTACATGCGGAGAGCATCACGAGATAGTTTGAGCTGTAGTGGAGATGGCTCAAGCATCTGCAGTCCGTGCATCCGAAGTTGGGAACTGGTATGCATTTCGCGCCTATCATCCCAGCAACCGCACACTCGAGATCACGCTCTGTAGTTGTGGTTATCACATCTCTCAGATCGAGATAGGGAAGTATATAATCGATGTGCCAGCGTCGGGTACTGTTTTCACCACTTATGACTGAGATGTGGCGCTTGATCCTTTTGAAGCCACCTGGACCGCGCGCTGAGCCGGTGTATGCGTAATACCCCTCTCTGAAGAGGATCTCACCCAGCGATCCCACCTCTATCCTTAAACTCCGATCCAGCTCCAGTATCAAGGTATAGATACCGCGCATCTCCATCGCAGCTGACCGCTTCTCCGGGCTGAAGGTTTATGACATGTTCTCTGTCAGCTCTACATCTCATGCGCGAAATCAGACACCAAGCGCGTTGATCTCCTCGATGAGATCGGTGAACGCCTCGATCTCCAGATCCAGCACATCCTTCTCGGACATTGATATGCTCATCTCCCCATCAACAGTAAGCCTGTCGGGGCCTCTGATTACAAGCCGGTCGATGCCATCTTTCGAGAGCTCTTTCTTTATCTCCCTCTCGTGCGCAAGCATTCTTCCGGGTATTACCACGGTTCTTTTTACGCTGGATAGATCGATCTCTTTTACATCCTCAATTGTCATGAGACATGCAACATCCTTCTCAGTGGCAACGACATTAACAGAGCCGCCAAGAGCTGAGAATATCTTTTCCAGCAGTGGTGCCGCAATGGATCCGGTGATGATGGTTGCAGATCTCCTCAACTCAGGAAGTTCTCTGATCCTCTCGGGATGATGGGCGAGCGCGAACGGCGCACCGGTTGTTGGATCCCATAAGGGGGTGCCAGTTACCCTGATCCTGTACCTCTGGTTCATATCAGTCACTATATCCCTGAACTCCTCAACGCTGTGTACATCCTGCCCGGGAATGATGGGCGCGTTGCCAAGTATCAGTCCTTGCTGGGGATGGTTTGCGAAACGCATCAGGATCAGGCCCTTTGCGCCCATCTCCTCCAGATCCTGGCATGTCTTCTCTAAAACAGCCCCGTCGTTCACCCCCTTGAGAAGGACGGCAGCTGCATAAACATCGCAGCTCTCGCAGAAGATCCTCAGGTTGGAGAGCGCTGCCTCAGCATTTTTATCATGCATGTACTTGCGCCTCAGATCCGGATCTGTGGCGAAGACCGTGAAGGAGACCTCTCTTACCCCGGCGTCTATCAGCTTCTCAGCCTCATCACCGCTCTTGAAACCCTTGCCGCTTGTATACCCAAGATGTATGGGAACATCCTTCTGACCCAAGATCCTAACAAGCCTGAGAAGATCTGGATAGCAGCTCAGATCACCTCCCCCACTTATGGTGACCTTATCGGGTTTCGAGCCGTATGATGCCTGAGCGACATCGAAGACCACAGCATCGAGCGGCTTGAATCCCGGGTATCCCTCAATTATGGCTCTCGTGCAGTAATCGCATCCCTTTTTGAATGGAAGGCAGTGCTTACAGCCAAAAGGCTGGACAGGCTTTACGCCCTTGAAGTAGCAGTAGCTGCAGAATCCACCGCAATCTATCCCCGGACGGCCGCCAACATCCGCAAGTATCTCCATGCGAGTTGGTTCTCTCCTAGGAGATAAAAAGCTTGGCGATCTGCCTCAGGCGCTTATAGGATACGAGGAGCGTTATTCCAGCTAAATAGATCGGAAAGGTCTACGTAATTCCGGCTGATGGTTATGTTCGTTGACTCTTCATGCAAAAGCTCTTCCACTCAAAAAATGTGTTGCCAGCGGCGACCTACTGAGTAACAGCGGCCGTTTGCCCCTGAACATTTGTCATCGTGCCTACAGGAATTCCAATGATCGTCGGAGCAGCTGACAGCGTGCCGAGCCAGACCTTCGCCGTTGCACTGGTGAACGTATATCCAGAAAGCTCAGCAGATATCAGGTATATTCCGGAGGGGAGATCTACCCCGTAATAGCCCAGGAGATCTGTTGTGACTGTAAAGCTGCCGCCGCCCTCTCCGAAGATCCTAACTTTTACGCCTGGAAGCCCCATTCCGTTGTGATCGACCACACGCCCGACAAGGCTGTAGGTTGTGGGATATCTTCCTGGATCTACGAGGACGGAGACGTTGTTTGTAATAAGCCAGCCAGCCCTTGCCAGATAGAGGTGAGGGGCGAGTATATCAGCGTAAGCTCCTGTTATTCTGTACCATCCAGGCATTGAGACTGCAGTGGAGTAAACGGCCTTTCCGTTGTCGTAAAGGACCAGGCTCCCCGGAGTTGAGATATAGACCCACAATATTATCGGATCGCCAAGAATCACCGATGCTCGCGTTGTGAGCATGTTGCCGAGCTGAACGTATAGAATATTGGGAATCCTCAACTCGTCCTTTATGGTAAGCCCTGAAGCTATCGGATCTATCCTTTCTATGAGAAGCTGCTTGCTAACGAAAGGTGCATACGGATCCCACTCCGGCCTGTCTGCGGTAAACGGATTGAGATAGTCCGGTCCGATCGTCTCGATTGTTGTGACCACCGGCTGCGTGCTCCACGGTGTGAGCCAGTCCGGCTGCTTTGTGCCGGCAGCGCCGAATGCCTGTGAAGGACCTGCGATAAGCACAAATGCCAGCGTGAGCAAAATTACCAGCTTTTTATTTGTCGGCCATCTATTTCCATGATCCATACCGAATCCCCAGAGGAGTAGAGAATACATGCAGATAAATATTGCGAATTTATAGAGGAATCTTTAAACACATCTCTTTGATATAGAATTCCGTTATATAATTAGGTGTGTACTCGCTCTACTGAAGATCTTCACTAGAATCGAATGCAAGGGATTTATTTCCTACCAAAGAGCTATCAGTTCACCGGTTAGCGCTATTCAGTAATCTGAGTACGCCACCTATAATTACGCAGCTGCATATGTAGATTTCATATGGGTTTACGGAATCCTCGGTATCTTTCAATTTGCTGCGGTGCCGAAAGCGACAGCGCACGAAATTGAGAGCATTTTGTAGAGATGTGGGAGTATGGGCGCAAAGACTATGGTCTTCAGGCCGGAGAGGAAGTCACGCGGTCTATTCATGGCACGATCTTGGAGATATCCATTTGCAGTATGTCCGACGCGCCGGCCTTCTTGAGTTGCGGTATCAGGAGACTGATATCTTTTTTATCGACAACGCTCTCGATCGCGTAGTACCCTGAGTTGTAGAGCTTCGATATCGTCGGATGCTTCATGCTCGGCAGTACCGCAATGACCTGCTCTATATCCTTCTCGGCCACGTTCATCTTCAGCAGCGCCTTTCCTCTAGCTCGTATGACAGCTGACAGAAGCGTCTCTATCGCCTCTATCTCCTCTCTCTTGGCGGGATCCGACCAGCTCTGCTGATTGGCTATAAGCTCTGAGGTCGACTCCATTATAACATCGATGATCTTCAGGCCGTTCTTTATCAGGGTCGAGCCGGTCTCGGTCAAATCCACAACGACATCCGTGAGCTCTGGGACCTTGGCCTCGGTTGCCCCGTATGAGAACTGCACCTCCACAGGGATCCCAAGCCTCTCGAAATAGTTTCTTGTGATGTTGGGATATTCGGTTGCAACCCTGCTTCCTGGCGGTATATCTCTTGATGAGCGAATGGCCGTCGACTCCGGCACCGCGACAACGATCTTGACGACGCCAGGGCCCTGTTTTCCGTAGTTGAGGTTTGCCACGGTTACAACATCAGCGCCGGACTCCACGATCCAGTCGGTGCCTGAAATGCCGAGATCGAAGTATCCCTTGCTCACATATGTCGGGATCTCCTGCGGTCTCAGTATCTTCACCTTGCCTATTCGGGGATCGTTTATCCTCGCGTTGTACTCCCTCTCCGTCCTTCGTACCTCGAGCCCCGCCCTCTCGAAGAGCTCAAGCGTCTGATTGAGCAAACTTCCCTTTGGAATCGCAATGTCTATCATGGAATCTCTACATACCCCTCATAAAGTGAGAGATATAACTTTCGTTAAGGGCATTGATTTTATATCAGAGCCTATCAAAATACGAATTTGAGATCAGCGCTGCAACACATGCCCCCCTGTTAGGAAATGCCTCCGAATTATTGCCCATCCCCATAGCTGACCTTCGATCATGAATTAAGAATGATGCAGCATAACTTTTATCTCATCTTTCTTGTATCTGCAACTGAATGACCGCTTATCAGCTGGAGAACATGACCGTTTATCCTGCAGCAGTAGTAAATGGCACTCTTGAGACTATTGCCGAGCAGAGCAGCAACAGTTCTCTGACAATTTTATATGGCACTCTGAGCCGGATAGATCTGGTGGAGCTGATCGCAAATCTTATAATTATAACTATAATAATAATCGGAACCCGGGCTGCAGCCAAGATCGCGGATCGAATGCTTCAGAGCTATTTTTTGAGGTTTGCGGACAGGATGCTCAAGAACAACATATTCAGGGTAGAGTCTCTGGCTGACGAGAGGGCCAAGACGGTTCATATTATAATAAGAAGGCTCGTGGTTGCAGCGATATACCTGGCTGGTATCGTGCTGGTGATACTCCAGATACCTCCCCTCTACAGAATAGCGGTGGCTCTGCTTGCTGGTGCCGGTCTGGCAGGTTTGGCGATAGGCTTCGCTGCGAAAGACGCCCTCTCGAATCTGATCTCTGGTGTGTTCATAGCTGTATTTCAGCCGATCAGAGTTGGCGATTACGTCACATTCCGCAACGATTACGGATATGTGGAAGATATAACACTCAGACACACGGTCATATGCACATGGGATAAAAGAAGAATCGTCGTCCCTAACAGCGTCATATCCAATGAAGTTATAGTCAACTGGTCGATGAGAGATCCGATATCTGTATGGACTGTTGATTTCCTCATACAGGATGCATCCATGATAGATAGAGCAAAGTCGATTATCATGGATTGTGCGAAGAGGCATCCGCATGTCCTTAAGGATATGGAGATAAAGATCCTCCTGATCGATAGCGGAAAGGATGGTCACAGGCTTCGCCTGTACTTCAACGCCCCCAACAGGGATATGGCATTCGATACAGGCTGCCAGATACTCGAGGAGACAAGGAAGATCTTCCTGAAAGAAGGTATAAATTGACCTCCCCCTGCCATTCTGCCAGGGCTTCCTGCCTCCCACTCCGTCGATCCGGTTATCGGTATCTCCCCACGCTCTGCTCATCAGTCCGAGGGTATAGGCGGGGAGATAGCGGATAACCGGATCCGTGAAGCCTTCGACTTTCTTCGTCGAAGGGGGATGCCCCACAGCTTGCTGTGGGGAGGAGGTCAACGCCTTATACTTTAAAGGATATCTATGAATAGTATCTCGCAATAGATTCGAAAAACCTTCATGAACCGAGGTCAGCCATTGGAATGAAAAGTGGTTCGTGGTTTCGGGGCATTTTGTATCAGAAAGAACGGAGGGGCTTATGAGATGGTGTTATGAGGAGCAAGATAGCGAGCGCATAAAGAGCTGTGCCCTGATAGTCTCTGTTATCAGTGGATTTCTAACGCCATTTATGTCATCGGCTGTAAACATCGCCCTGCCTGCTATAGGCGAGGAGTTCAGCATGGATGCCATCACGCTCAGCTGGGTCTCCACCGCATTTCTCCTGGCAGCTGCGGTCTTTCTGGTGCCTTTCGGACGTCTGGCCGATATCTATGGAAGGAGAAGGATATTCGGTTACGGCATAGCCATCTACACCCTGGCATCTATCCTCGCACCAGCATCCCAGACGCCTCAGATGATCATCTTCTCGAGATTTCTGCAGGGCATGGGCGGCGCGATGATCTTCGGCACCGGCGTAGCGATACTGACCTCAGTATTTCCGTTGAGCGAGCGAGGGAGAGTTCTCGGCATAAATATAGCATCGGTATATCTGGGTCTAACCCTCGGCCCCTTTCTCGGAGGATTTCTAACCCAGCATCTTGGCTGGAGGAGCCTCTTTCTGGTTACCGTTCCTCTCGGAATAGTGACGCTGGCGTTATTGATATTCCAGCTCAGAGCAGAGTGGGCCGATGCGAGAGGTGAGAGTTTTGATATTTATGGATCTGTTGTATACTGCATCTCTATAGTAACGTTAGTCTATGGCATGACGCTGCTCCCGGCCAAGAGCGGCATTTATGCGGTTGCTGCAGGCCTTCTAGGCATGGTCATATTTTTTAATATAGAGACGAGAGGGCAGAGCCCCGTTATCAATATAAAACTCCTACTATCAAACCGCATCTTCGCCTTTTCCAACCTTGCAGCTCTGATAAACTACAGCGCGACCTTCGCGACTGGTTTTCTTTTGAGCCTGTATCTCCAATACGTAAAAGATCTCGATCCGAGAACCGCAGGTATTGTGCTCCTCTCACAACCTCTCATGATGACCGTATTCTCACCATTCGCGGGCAGGCTCTCTGACAGGATAGAGCCCCGCATTGTGGCATCCGCTGGTATGTTCTTCACGCTACTCGGCATCTTACCGTTTGTATTCCTCAGCATGCATACAGCTGTATGGTTTATCGTCCTTTCGCTCTCAATTCTTGGTTTCGGGCTTGCTCTATTCGCATCTCCGAACACCAACGCGGTTATGAGCTCGGTCGGGAAGAGATATTACGGGGTTGCATCTGCCACACTTGGAACCATGCGCCTCTTCGGCCAGATGATGAGCATGAGCATTGCGATGCTGGTATTCGCACTCTATCTCGGAAGGGTTGAGATCTCCCCTGAGAGATATTCGCAGCTTGTGGAGGCGATACGAGTCACATTCGCAATATTCTCGGCCCTCTGCTTCACCGGCATATTCGCCTCTATGGCAAGGGGCGAGCTGCGCGGCGAAAACGAGACTCTGAAGTCCAGAAGCCATTGAAGCAATGGAAGAAGCAGCTGGGATTAGTCAAGGTAAAGCCATAAGCAATATCCAGAGAAGCATACACCTCTGGCTCGATTCTGAGATGTGTAGAGGACAGAGAGCAGCCCCGCATCTCTATGGAAAGCTCTATACACTATGTTGAATGAACTGCTGAGCGAATGTCTCTGCTGGAGATCAAGTCGGTATCCAAGGTCTTCGATGTGGACGGAAAGGCGATGGAGGTTCTTCGCGATATAGATATGTCCATAGACGAGGGAGAGTTCGTCTGCTTCATAGGACCTTCTGGCTGCGGCAAGACAACGCTGCTCAGGATAATCGCCGGTCTCGAGATGCCCACAGCCGGCGTTGTGCTTCTTGATGGCTCGCCCATAAAAGGGCCCGGGCCGGAAAGGGGGATGGTCTTTCAGGAGTACTCGCTCTTCCCGTGGAGAACAGTCCTGGACAACGTCGCCTTCGGTCCGGAGATACGCGGAATGTCCAAAGACGAGCGTTACAGGCTTGCCAGGCAGTACCTGAAGATGGTCGGGCTCGAGCGGTTTGAGAGCAGATATCCGCACGAGCTCTCCGGAGGAATGAAGCAGAGGGTCGCGATTGCAAGAGCTCTGGTTAACGATCCGAAGGCGCTGCTCATGGATGAGCCATTCGGAGCGCTCGATGCCCAGACCAGAAATGTGATGCAGTCGGAGCTCCTCAAGATATGGGAGGAGGAGAAGAAGACGGTCATCTTCGTCACGCACAGCGTAGACGAGGCGATCTACCTGGGGGATAGAATAGTGGTCTTCTCTTCAAGACCCGGTAGGGTTAAGGAGATCCTCAATATAGATCTGCCGAGGCCGAGGAACAGGACAAGCCTCGAAGTAAATAGGATAAGGAACAAAATACTCCAGGATCTCAGGACAGAGATCGTGATTTGAAGAGGAAGTCGCAAATTCAGATCTTCGGATAGGATATCATGATGAGAAGCGCGAGCTGGATGGAGCTTCCGAGGAGGGTTGTGGCAGGAGCTGGTGCTATCGATGACATCGGAGAGGTGTGCAAGGACCTACGCCTCGATGGCAGGGCGCTCATAATCACCGGTCCTCAGACCAGGAGCGTTGCAGGAGATGTGATCGTATCAAGGCTCGCAGAGCACGGGTTTGAGGCCGAGATCGTAATAACAAAAGAGTCAAGGCCTGTTGAGGTCGACCGCGTAAGAGCAGCCGCGGAGGATATCGGTGCGGTTTTTCTAGTGGGCGCAGGCGGCGGGCGATCTATCGATGTGGCAAAGCTTGCTGCATTTCACCTCGATATACCGTATCTCAGCGTTCCAACAGCTGCCTCGCACGATGGCATAGCCTCTGCCATGGCCTCTCTCAACATAGATGGTGAGACGAAATCCATACCAACCCGCGCGCCGCTAGCGATTGTTGCAGATACCCGGATCATCTCCAGAGCTCCACCGAGATTGATGTCAGCTGGCTGCGGTGATATCATCTCAAACTACACTGCCATACTCGACTGGAAGCTCGCCAAAAGGCTCAGGTGCGAGGAGTACAGCGAGTATGCTGCAGCGCTCTCCAGCATGACCGCGAAGATGCTCGTCGATATGGCGCCGAGCATAAAGCCAGGCCACGAGCCATCTGCGAAGATCGTGGTCCAGGCCCTGATATCCAGCGGCGTGGCGATGAGCATCGCGGGATCATCACGCCCCGCCAGCGGTTCGGAGCATATGTTTGCGCATGCTTTAAACAGCATCTCCCCCGGTTGCGGGCTTCACGGCGAGCTCTGCGGCATTGGGACTATAATAATGATGTATCTCCATGGAGGAGACTGGAGGATGATAAGAGATTCCCTAAGAGCACTTGGAGCCCCCACGAGTGCGAAGGAGCTCGGCATCCCGGCTGATACGATTATAGAGGCCTTAACCATAGCCCATACGATAAGGCCCGAGAGATATACGATACTCGGAAGTGGTTTGACCGAGGCAGCTGCCAGAGCGGCTGCAGAGACAACAAAAGTAATATGAATATTATTCAGGAGGTTATATTATGGCGGAGCCGACAACCCAGATCACCCTGATAGGAACGAAGCTCGCAACAATAGGCATGGAGTTCATATTCAATGGGCCGACGCCTGAGTGTGAGAGCTGCAAGCTGAGAAACACATGCATGAACCTTGAGCCCGGGAGAAGGTACAGGATACTCGGCATCAAAGGCGAGCTGGTCCACGACTGCCCTCTGCACGAGGAGGGTGTTCGAGCAGTTGAGGTCACCGAGAGCCCCACTATCGCTGCGATGGATGCGCGCAAATCCTTCGCAGGATCGAAGATCATATACGAACCGATAGATTGCGATATGGATGAATGCAGCATGTACGAGATATGCCATCCTGCTGGGCTCAAGAGGGGCGATAGATGCACAATAGTGGAGGTCGTGGGAGAGTCGCCGGAGGAGTGTGCAAAGGGCTACGTTCTGAAGCTCGTGGAGCTGAGACGCTAAGCGCGACGTTCACGAGGAATGTCTTCATACCCGTCACCGATCTCTGCAGGAATCTGTGCAGCTACTGCTCTTTCAGGCGGGATCCGGACAGCGCCGGAGTGATTCAGCGGGACGAAGCTATAAGGCTCATGGATTTGGCTCAGAGCTCCGGCTGCTCAGAGGCGCTATTCTCGATGGGCGATAGGCCCTGGGAGGTGCGCGGCGATAGGCTGGAGCTGCTGGAGTATCTGGTAGAGCTGTGCGAGCTCGCTATAGAGCGAGAGCTTCTGCCGCATACAAATGCAGGCGTTCTAACGCGTGATGAGCTGGAGCTCCTGGCACCTTATAACGCCTCCATGGGCCTCATGCTGGAGAGCGTAGCGGATCTAAAGGTTCATGCCAAGAGCCCGGGAAAGAGGCCCGAGGTGCGTTTGAGGGTTATTGAGGAGGCCGGCTCTCTCAAAATACCTTTCACCACAGGGATACTCGTTGGCATAGGCGAGTCTCTCGGGGATAGAATCAGGTCGATCGAGGCCATAGCTGAGATTCAGAGGAGATACGGTCATATCCAAGAGGTCATCATACAGCCACTTGATCCGAAGGCGGGAACCGAGTCGGAGATGATGAAACCTCCACGGATTGAGGAACTGATCGAGATCGTCTCCATCGCGAGGAGCATCCTGCCCGGGGATATCGCTATTCAGGTACCGCCAAATCTGGTGGACCCGATTCCACTCGTACGGGCGGGGGCGAGCGATCTTGGTGGCATTAGCCCTGTGACCCCCGACTGGATCAATCCTGAGAGGAGATGGCCAAGCATTCAGGAACTGGTCTCAAAAGGGCTCCTGCTCAGAGAGAGGCTGCCGGTATATCCAAGGTATGTGAGGCTCGGATGGTATGGAAGCAGGACGAAGGCTCTCGTTAAAAGACTGGCCGACGAGACCGGCATGAGAAATTGTTAAGCAGCTCTCAGCTCTATCATCTGACCTGCTGGGATTCCAGAGCTCTCTCAGGCGTTATACGCACAACCTCTATGCCCCTCATCTTCTCTTCGATCAGATCATCTCCAGCGGTCCACGGGTTGAAGCCGTACACGAAACCGGTGAGACCACCGTTTTTCAGGATTTGGCGTATGGCCCTGATCCTCTCAGCGCTATCATTTACCTCTTCAGCATATCCTTTTAGACGCCTATTTGGCAGTATGATCTCAACATAGGGGTTCGCCATTAGGTTTAGGTACCAAGCGCCGCGCAACCGGCCTCCACGATAGCAGTAGATCTTACCTCCGATTATTGCGTATCCTACCGGCGTGAATCGCGTCTTCTTGCTCCTCCTCCCCTTCAAAACCAGCAGCATAATGCGTCCCGTTATCGGGTTGGAGACTACGCGCCCCAGGCCGAGCCTGAACGCTGGCACAACTATGAAACCATTCAGAAATCTGAATATGATCTTGTATAACCAATGTGCCCTCATAAAATGGGAGACGCCTTTGTGGAAGCTGTAGAGCTGTGCTGATTCACGTCTCAACCAGCCGTATCTCTACCCGCTCTCCTCTTCTTATTCTATTCAGCATGTGGCGTGCTATCTCAGATGATTTTGCTATCCTTATATCGCCGCGCCTTCCAACCGTGGCTGTGAAGATCGGCTCGCTTCCGACGAAGACCTCCGCGCTGGCACCTGCACCCGCACCGACCCAGAGAATGAGATGCCTATCGCTCTCCTCAACCCGTGGCGTTATAACATCAGGCTCCTCTCTTCTTCCACGTATGTCTATGTGCATGCCGAGTGCGCGCTCTATCTGCTCTATGTTTCTCCCGGCCTTCCCTATGACCCTGGGGATCTGCGACTCCGGCACAGTCACGACCATGCTGCTGTCGGAGATCATCTCAACCTCGAAAGGGCCTTTTACATGATGCGCGAGCTCCTTCTCGATCTCCTTCGATGCGAGCCTCCAGACGGGTTTCTTGCCCGGCTTTGTGACCGGCATCACGACGATCTGATCGCCGTAGCTGTACATCTCGTACTCAACAACTCCTGTCTCGAAGTCCCTCACAACCACGACAGGTCTCGCTAGATCCGCCTCGATCATGCCGGTTGGAACCTTTACAACAAACTCCACATCGAGAAGCTTTGTCACCTCGCCGCGCTCTATGAATACAACTGTATCAACGACCTGCGGTATCATGCCAAGCTCGACCCTTCCCAGAAGTCTTTGGAGCGCATCTATGGGCTTGTTGGCATGCACCACGCCTATCATTCCAACGCCGGCAAGCCGCATGTCTGCGAACACCATGAAGTCGTTTGTCTTTCTGACCTCATCATAGATCGTATAGTCCGGACGGACGAGAAGCAGTATCTCCGATGATGCCTCCATCGAGCCCTCCAGCGGACCGTACTGTGTGACCTCGGGCGGGAGCTGGAGATCTCGCGGGGACTCCATGGTCTTGACCACATAATTGCATTTCAAAAGGTATTCCGCTATACCTGCAGCTAGAGTCGATTTGCCGGAACCTGGCGGGCCTGCGATGAGGATCCCTCTCTGCCCCTCCTTCAGCCTCGCCTTTAGCTCGTCTGAGTGCTTGTAGGCGTCCAGATCCACCTTTGCGACAGGCCTTACCGCTGTTATCTCGAGCCCATCCGAGAATGGAGGCCTTGCTATGGCTATCCTCATCGGGCCGAGCTGTACCACAGTGGCGCCGTTCTTCTCGATCTCTATATACCCCTCCGGATCCAGCTTTGCACGCTCGATGATCTCTCTGGCCATCTCACGCAGCTCCTTCTCCCGGATCGGTTTTTCATCGAGCCGTACAAGCTTGAACGATCCGACGCCGCCGCGTTTTGCCATCGGGATCGCATCCTCTTTGAGGTGGACGGATAGTGTATCCTCGGTGAAAAACCTCTCAATCCCCAGCGGCTTTATCTCGTCCCTCTGTGGCTTTATGTACTCGACATCTATGCCCATCGCCTGAGCTACCTTATACTGTATGACGTCGCTTGTAAGAAAAGACGCGCCGAGCTCAAGCGCGACATCTCTGATCATCGCGTCGATCTCTCCGCCCCCAGCGAGCTTGATCTGATCCAGATCCGGCCTGACGCCGACATACTCAAGCTCTATCTTCCCGGCTTTCGCTAGCTCAGAGAGCCTTCTGAGCTCCTCCAGCCCCTTTATCCCTATCTCACGTCCGTGATTCGCCTGAGCCTCAAGCTCAGCTACTACCGCCTCCGGTATGACGATCCGTTTGCCTGCGAGCGCTCCGGATTTAACCCGAGCAGATACTCGCCCGTCAATAACGACGCTTGTATCCGGTACCACACACTCATTCATCTTCCGAAACATCCTTACTTTATTATAAGAAGCTGATTACCATCAGATTCTCGCTGTTTTAATAATCGCTGTATTTCAAATATATATTTTCTCCATTCGCCGGTGTGTTGAATAATGTTCCGAAATCCAATAGCTGAGGTTCATTTCACACGGATCTGAAATTTGATAAGAATCGATGTCTAACGACTGTATTGCCTCGAATTATTCAACACAGCAATCACTTACAAACCTTTTTATATATGGTTTATCCTCTAGACTGAGGATGTCCGAGACCAGCATATACGTAGTTAAGACAACAGCAAATCAGGAGCGTGCGGTTGCGACTCTGCTATCTCAGATCGCAAAAAAGGACAAGCTGGACATTAGGGCTATACTCGTTCCTGATGTGCTAAAGGGCTACGTATTGGTGGAGGCTTCGGCCCCAGAGATAGTGGAGCAAGCTATCCAGGGGGTTCCACATGCGCGCTCTGTGATAAAAGGCGCATCGAACTTCGCAGAGATAGAGCACTTCCTAACGCCAAAGCCAGCTGTTGTTGGCATAACCGAGGGCGCTATTGTGGAGCTGATCTCCGGGCCGTTTAAGGGCGAGATGGCCAGGGTGAAGAGGGTTGATACGGCCAAAGAAGAGATAACCGTAGAGCTCTTCGAAGCCATGGTGCCCATACCGATAACGGTCAGGGGAGATCATGTGAGAGTACTTAGCAAAGAAGAGGTTCAGAGGTGAACAATATTGGCTAATGTCGTCGAGGCGTTGGTAGCAGGTGGCAAGGCAACTGCTGGACCGCCCCTGGGCCCAGCGCTTGGACCTCTTGGTGTCAATGTAGCGGCTGTAGTTGCCAAGATAAATGAATTGACAAAAGATCTCAACGGCATGCAGGTCCCTGTGAAGATAAAGGTCAAGAGCAGAACCGAGTTCGAGATAGAGGTGGGAACACCACCGACCTCCGCGCTGATACTGAAAGAGGCTGGAGTGGAGAAGGGAAGCGGCGACAAGAAGAACTTCGTTGGTAACATATCCATGGATCAGGTCATCAGGATAGCGGAGATAAAGAGGAAAAACCTTCTCTCGAAGAATTTGAAGAGCGCGGTTAGCGAGATTATAGGGACTTGTGGCTCTTTGGGAATAAAGATCGATGGCCTCGCAGCCAAAGAAGTACAAAAGGCACTTGTCTCTGGCAGCTATGACCATCTCTTTGAGGCGAAGTCTTAAATATAAGATCGTTGAGCTGAGCAGAGCTTCTCGATCTGTGGAGCCGTAGAAGACATAAAGTCGCAGACTACGGATGATCGAAATGAAAGAGAATATAGAAGAGGCAGTGAAGAAGGCGATCTCTGAGGCCCCTCCCAGGGGATTCAAGGAGAGCGTCGATCTTGCGATAAATCTCCATAATATAGATCTAACTCAGCCTGGCAACAGAGTCGACGCTGAAGTTATCCTTCCACATGGCCGTGGAAAGCCTAATAAGATAGCAGTGTTTGCCGCGGGAGATACTGCGCTCAAGGCTAAAAGCGCCGGTGCAGATTACGTGATACTGCCAGAGGAGCTGAAGCTTCTCGGTGAGAACAAGAAGAATGCAAGAAAGCTTGCTGATGAATACGATTTCTTCATAGCTGAGACGCAGTTCATGCCCGTTATCGGCAAGACTCTCGGACCGATACTCGGCAAGAGGGGAAAGATGCCCACTCCTCTCCCGCCGAATGCTGATGTGGGCCAGATGATATCAAGGCTGAAAAACATCAGCAGGATAAGGTCGAGAGACCGGCCGACATTCCATATAGCTGTTGGCAGGAGAGATATGGATACAAAGCAGTTAGCGGAGAACATAGAGTCTGTAATAACCAAGCTTGAGCAGACTCTGAAGGACGGGCGTCACAACCTGAAGTCTGTCTATGTTAAGACGACGATGGGGCCGGCGATAAGGGTGATTTAGATGTCAGCAGATGTTCGCCAAGTCGCTCGCGTGTCTGAATGGAAGCTGAAGGAGGTAGACGAGCTGCTGGAGCGTATGAAAACTAGCCGTGTTGTAGGCGTTGTTGGAATACGCGAGCTTCCAGCGAGCGAGATGCAGAGGATTCGCAGTGTATTGAGGCCCTTCTCTGAGATCAAGGTGGTAAACAACAACATAGCTCGGCGGGCGATACTGAAATCCGGCGAGTCTCTGAGGCCACTTGCAGATTACATAGAGGACCAGACGGCTCTCGTCTTCTCTACTGTGAATCCATTCACGTTGAAGAAACTGCTTGATGCAGAGAAACGTCCGATGCCCATAAAGGCCGGCGCGGTAGCGCCCATGGATATAGTAGTCGAGAGCGGCGAGACATCGTTCTCTCCCGGGCCTACAGTCGGAAAGCTGCAGAGCGCTGGCATACCGGCTAGCATAAAAGGCGGCAAGGTGGTTATAAGCCAGAGAACAGTGCTCGCCAAGAAGGGAGATATAATCACTCCGAAGGTTGCCGAGGCGCTCCAGCTGATGGAGATCTACCCAAAGCTAGTGGGCTTGGATCTTCGTGCGGCATACAGCGAGGGACTGGTCTTCGAGGCAAAGGATCTCGCGGTTGATGTTGAGGCTATCCTCGGAGATATATCTGAAGCGGCTAGAAATGCGCTTTCCTTTGCGGTTGAGATAGCCTATGTGACACCAGAGACGGTAGCTCCGATTCTTCTGCGGGCAGCAGCCGGTGCAAGAACTCTGGTTTCCGAACGTGGTATACCTGTTCCTGGCATGATGGACCAGATCATCATGAAGGCTTATGCTAATGCTCAGGCCATAGCAGGCTTGACGTCTGCGGGTCAAGAGGTAACGGAGCAGAAGCAGGCGGAAGAGGTTGTTGAAGAGGTGGAAGAGAAGAAAGAGGAAGAGGAGGACGCAGCCGCTGGGCTGGGTTCACTCTTTGGTTGAAAAAGGTGAGTTTAGATGGAATACATATATGCGGCATTGTTACTACACAGCTCAGGTAAAGAGGTAAGCGATGATGGCATCAAAAGAGTTCTCGAGGCAGCAGGTGTTACTCCTGACGAGGTCAGGATAAAAGCTCTGGTCTCGGCCCTCGAGGGCGTGGATATAGATAAGGTGCTATCTCAGGCGACTGCGATGCCAGTGGTGGCTGCAGCACCTGCGGCTGCTGCTACGGAAAAGGCTGCAGCCAAGCCAGCAGCTAAAGAAGAGGAAGAGGAGAAGAAGGAGGAGGCCGAGGAGAGCGGAATCGAGGGGCTCGGCGCGCTCTTCGGTTAATCGCATCTTCTCATTCTATACACGCCCCTTTTTGGGGCGGAAAGATTTTTTGCACAGGTTGTTTTTTAGATCTCTGTTTTTAGATCTGTTTCTATTAGCCTCTGAATCAAGCGCTTTGCGGGGCAACTCTGAATTGGTACGAAAATGCCTCCGGGCCGTTTTCATCCAGATGGATGACCTTCCTCCATGAAGGTTTTCGATACATAGAGCGACGACGTACAAATCAGATTGATCTTGATATTTCGTTCTGCTCTCGCTAACGTATCAGCATTCCGCTCAGCACCACGACGAACAGTCCCAGCAGGAACCATCCCAGTATTCCCTCTATCATGCCGATGTGTTTGTAAATGCCTACCGGATAAAGAGATGGCGGAGACTGCGCTGTGAACGACATCGCGCTGAAGTACAGGGCGTCTGCGAATGATAATCTCTCCTTTGGAGCCTCTTCCATTTCTTCTTTCTCCTCTGAATCTGGCTCCTCCTGTTTTGTATCAGAATCCACAGGCTCATCTGATAGATACTCCCATTCTATCTCCCGTACGCCGTTTCCTGCCCAGAAGAGTATCCCGAATATGAATATCAAAAACATCGACCAGAATATTGTGTAGCTGGGCCTTACTCCGTAACCGCATGAGAGCCAGGAGATCACATCGATCAGCTTCGCTAGACCCCAAGGCTCCATGGACTGTGTTATCCTCCTGTACTGATAGTAGCAGTCATCCGCATCATCCCGCCACTCAAGGTTCTTGTAGTTCTTGACGAGCGCGAGATATGCTGCGCTATCATACACAAGATGATCCTTCAGAGAGGACCAGCGCGCGATGACCCTTGTGAAATCGGCCTCGTTCAGAGCCACTTTGGAGTTGGCTGAGAATGTCGCATTCTCCATCTGCATCGTGTAAATCCTGGAGCTCGTGAGAATCAGATCGCTGTTGAATGTAGTGTTGACAAACCTGGTGTTATCCTCGAGCTTTGCGAGCCCGAAGAACGCCACGGAATCGAAAACAGCATTCGAGAAGTCCGAGAAACCCTCGAATGTCGTGAGGCCGAAGACCGCGGCTTTGGAGAAGATCGAGCCGCTGAAGGTCGCATCGCTATAGAATCGAGCGCCCATGAATATGGCATTGTCATCAAACTTAACACGTATGAAATTCGCTGTGCCCCTGAATTCGCTGTTCGCAAAGCTCACCTCTCCGTGGAAGACCGAACGCCAGAAAGAGACGAGCTGATTGAAGCGTGTGAACTCCATGCTCGCGCCATTAAGAAAATGCGCCTTCTCTAAGCTAGTATCCCCCAAAAACTGCGCGTTCGCAAAGCTCGCGTAATTCCAGAAGGCTGCGCCCTCAAAGCTAGCAAGCTTCGAGAACTGCGCGTAGTCCAGGCTCACTGGTCCATGAAAGTTGGCGCCGACGAAGTTTGCGATGCCGCCGAACTTGGCGAGGTGAAATGCAGCACCCCTTAGGAAATGCGCCCCAGCGAAGGACGCATCGGAATCGAATTTAACGCCCACTGCCGTGAAGTTCCCGGAGATGACCGTGCCACCGAGATCCAGCGAGCTCATAAATGTGATGCCATTCATGTTAAAAGATCCGTTGATCGTGGAGTTGATCATCCTGAGAGGAGAGACCACAGGCCGCTCGATCTTCGAGAGGTTCAGGTCGCCATCGATGTACACATTCTCATATGCAACTGGCACTCCAGATCTTATCTTTCCCACGATCTCCGATGCTGCTATCCTCTGGTTCTCATTCTGATGGATATCCTGAGCAGAGGCCTCAAGTGCAAACACAATCAGGCATGTCAGAATTAAACACTCTCGGATCTGGACCACGCTACCCAGGAGGAAATCCCAGCATATAGCCTTTGCCCATCTTCATGCGGGCCTGTCCGAATAAGGATTAGGTATTTCTGACATGCAGGAGCGGTAAAGGTCCAAATTTCTGACCACAATGCTTATCCGGACAGACCGTGACAGCCGAACAAAAAGTTTATTAATAATATTAACATCAGAAGTGTGAACAAATGTCACTAAAAGAGATGGGATGAAACTATGAGGAAGTTGATGATTTTATTAGCTCTGATGTTATTGATTTTTATACCTGCAGTTGAAGGTACTTCTAGCTATCCTATCAAGGTCAATGATTCTGCCGGCAGAGAGGTGACCATCGACATTCCTATCGAGAGAATCATTGTTCTGAACTCTGATGCTGCAGAGGCTGTTGCTATACTCGGGTGTGCAGATAAGATCGTCGGTGTATCGGATACTGTCAAGAACAAAGAGTATTACTTTCCACAACTAAGAGACACACAGATGATCGGCAAATGGAGCGATCCGGACTACGAGATGATAGCGGAGATCGCAAAGAAAGGGGAGGAGATAGTCCCGGATATCCTCGTGATAACATATGTTTCGCCGGGAAAACCATATGGTGTGGAGGAGGCCGACAAGAAGCTCTCGCCATTTGGCATAAAGGTTGTGGGACTCGACCTATACAAGCCAGAGAGCATGATCTCAGAGATCTTAACACTCGGCAAGATACTAGATAGAGAGGAAGAGGCCAGAAGATATGCAGAATGGCATGAGATGACAAAAGCAAAAGTCGAAAAGGCCGTTGCGGGCACAAACATTCTCAGAGTCTACGCAGAATCAACATCTAAGGGAGGATCTTACACAACGCATGGCGTTGGTTCAGGCATGGATCAGCTTATCTCACTCGCGCGCGGAATCAACATCGGAAATGAAGTGACAGGCGCTTACCCAGTTGTGGACTGGGAATGGGTCGTATCCAAAAATCCTGATGTCATAATAAAAAAGGTCTCATATACAGATAGAACGCCATATCCCTTTGGATGGGAGCGGCCGCCATCGATCGATAGTGTGAAGCTCGAAGGCATAAGAAATGAGATCATCGAAAGGGCTGGCTCAAAGAGCATCAATGCGATCAAAACTAACCGAGTGTATCTGATCAACTGGGAGATAACTGCTGGCCTTGATGATGTTGTGGGGCTCGCATATCTGGCGAAGATCATCCATCCAGAGATAGATCTCGATCCGGTGGAAGTCTACAAAGAGTACCTGAGGATGCTAGGCGTAGATTACCCTGATGGCAGGATATTCGTCTATCCTGAGATTTGAATGGCATGGATTTGAATCCCAGGCGAAACAGCGATCTTCAAGTCATCAAGTAAAGGCGACAGGCATTGAAGCGCTAGTTTCATAACATTGTTCGAGAACAGGAGGACATGCATTACAGCTAATATCTTATCTATTCAGAACTTGTGTTACGCTGCATTAGTCTTAGAAGGATGAAATGATACAGATATCAGCACTCACAAAGGAGTACTCAGGAAGGCGGGTGGTGAACGGCCTCGACCTCCATGTCGAGCGCGGCGAGCTGTTCGGCTTTTTAGGGCCGAATGGTGCCGGTAAGACCACGACCATTCGAATCATGACTACACTGACCAAACCAACATCTGGAAGAGTGCTCATCAATGGCATAGACGTTAGCAGAGAACCATCGCGTGTCAAGGCGGAGTTCGGCGTAGTTCAGCAGCACATGAGCATGAATAGAGATCTGACGATAGAAGAAAACCTGGAGCTGCATGCGAGGCTTCATCACATTCCGCGCTCTGAGAGAAGGGGGCGCATATCCGAGCTACTGGACTATGTTGGCATCAGCGAATATGCGGATTATCTGATAGATGACGTCTCTGGAGGCATGAAGCGGCGCGCCATGATCGCAAGAGCCCTGCTGCACAGGCCGAAGCTGCTGATATTAGATGAGCCCACTGTCGGTCTGGACGTCCAAACGCGCAGGCGGGTGTGGGATCTGATCAGAAGCGTAAACTCTGATGGTACCACGGTCTTTCTCACGACGCACTACATAGAGGAGGCGGAGTCATTGTGCAACAGGGTGGGGATTATACATCATGGCAGAATGATAGCACTTGGAACCCCTCTCGAGATGCGCAGAATGATTGGAATGGTCACAGTAGAGGTCCAGACGAACTCGAACGGCACCCATTACAGCTACTTCTCAGATAGAGCCGAAGCCTCTGATTATGTAAGAAGACTGCCACCCAATGCGAGAGTTGTAATGAGAGAATCGAACCTCGAGGATGTATTCATCGAGCTAACAGGCGAGAGGGTGCTTGAGAATTGAAGCTACGGGTGATGCTTTTTGATATATATAGCATACTCTGGTCGGATATGGTGACGCTTAAGCGCAGATGGGCCAGGTATCTTTTAACAACCTTGATGAGCCCACTGCTCTACCTGATGGCCTTCGGCTGGGGTCTGGGCAGGGGTATAAGCATGAACGGCATGAGCTACCTCGAGTTCGTAATCCCCGGCATAATCGCACTTACCGCCATGAACACGAGCTTCAATGGTTCCGGCATAAGGCTAAACGTAGATCGCCTTTATTTCAGGAGCTTCGATGAATCTTTGATGTCTCCTGTATCAGATATATCGTTACTTATCGGAAGATCGATGATCGGCATGGTCAGAGGGTTGATAAGCTCCTCGGTATTCGTTATGCTCTCGATGCATATCGCCCCATCGATGCACATAGATCTCCTTTTCTTCGCAACTCTTGCAATAACATGCATGACATTCGCTTCGATGGGCGTGCTCGCCGCACTGCTCGCAAGATCCCATGAGGATATGGCAACGTTCAGCAGCTTGCTTCTGATGCCCATGACCTTTCTCGGCGGGACGTTCTTCTCGGTATCACAGGTGCCGGAGTGGCTGAGAGCAGCGCTTTATCTTCTCCCGCTCACGCACTCAAGCATCTGCCTGAGGGCCCTGGCCCTAGGAGAGCCACTGCCACTCAGACCGTTTCTAGCGCTTAGTGCGTTCATGATGGCATTTCTATTTTTAGGAGGATTGGCGTTGAAAAGGATAAGCATATAAAAAAACATTAAAATATGCGGCAAATGTTATCGAAATCGCATGTATCGGCTAGTCAATGCGTACTATTTTTTGAGTTGAGGTCAGTCTCAATATGCAAAGGCAAATCCGATAACCGACATCCTGTAACCAATAGCCACAGAGCCTCTCTTTCCAAGACTCAGCTAGTATCAGCATGCACAATATGGTATGAAAATGCATACGAACCATTTTCATTCCCATAGCTGGCCATTGGGTCGTGAGTGTTTTTGAGACAAATGCTTTAGCAGCTCCTGCTTAGGTCATTCACCCCACGAGGAACTACAGATGGGTAATTGAGAAGAGAGCAAAAGTCGATTGGATGTAGGGTAAAGGAGGGAGATTGTAATGATAATCGACTTTTGCCGAGACTTATATCGACTTTAGTCGAATATAAGCCTTTCGGTCAAAACAGCACCTCATTCTATTTAAAGTTATCTCTGAGATTGTGGAACTGTATAGTCCCGAAATCTTTGGCTTTATATAGTCTTCCTGAGTGCATGGGGAAGCGCAATAAAGCAGATCGTGTACACATACCATTGAAAACTTAGCATGTTGGCCTCGCAGATTCTCAGAGCCATTTATCGGACAAGGTTCCGGAAGGTCAATAAATATTTATGAGATGCCGAGAAGAGAGAACCTGGTGATAATTTGAATAGATTGGCGATGATGGTCGCGGTTTCTATTCTTCTGCTTGGAAACTCGGTTGCGCTCGATGCTAAGGTATTGGTTCCGTGCGAACGGACATTTGTTATCGATCTAGGGGACGAATATGGCATTGAGAAGGGCAGCGTGGACGCATCTTCTGGAATTCTTATGGAGAATTTTACTATCCAAGGAGAGAATGGCAGGGCAGAGGCTGTTGTGTTCACACCATACGATGAGCTATTGAAGATGATAAGCAAGGAGTCTTTCGTGGATATCTTCTCAGTAGCATTGCTGATGGAGGCCACTAAGGAGGGGCATGAGACTGGGAACTGGACGGCCACAAGCTTTTACGGCGCACCTGTTCTCGTGCATAATATAACGTTTACATCTGGTACCTTCGCCGGCAGCGAAGCGTATCTCGCAGTATGGGATCCAGGAGATACTAGCTACATCATGCTGCTATCTGCATTTGATGGAAATACTACATCGAAGATCATAGAATCCGCGAGGATAATCTAGATGTTCTCTCCTTGATATATACCACTATAGGCTTTATGCGCTGCCTCGCGCATGCAGATGAATATAAGCTGCATGAGCCTTGCATTCTTTTTTATACGAATTCCATGAGGGTTATGTACTACTAGCAATGATTGCGATCTTCCTTTATATCCGGGGTCCCATACTGCTGTATCAAGAGTTGCGCCACATCTCAGAAGGCTGGATCTAGGAAGCGCCATTGCCATCTTGTCCATGGGCACTCTCACGATCTCGTTGAATGTTACAAGATACGCGCCACGATCGAGAAATACCCAACCATCATCATCGAACGGTAAGATCTCGGTGGCGGAAAGACGCCTCTCACTATTATCATAGTCCAGTGAACCTGATGAGATGAATCTCTCTATGCAGCTGGCAGTAAGATCAACTCCGCACATCTGCTCCTGAATCTTCTCGTCTATCAGCGACTCCACATAATTCATAGCCTCTTTTCCTGATACTACTGTCATGGCCATCCCGAAGTGTTAAATTCAATGAGACCTTATATAATATGGGTATTCCACTGGATTCGGCATCGATGGGCCTGTTAGGAATCCCGGGGATGGAAGTGTGGATGGAGTAATGAGGTTTGAGGTGGAGATAGACGACCCAACTGTAATGAGATCCAGGATAGTTTGGCCGAATGCAGAGGGTCCTTGGATCGAGGGTGGTGTTGATGAGCTGATGGTCCATTTCGCCTACGCCATATGGTCTGCCTACAACACCGCCTGGGCATTTTCTCTGGTGATATCAAGCCGCTACGCGGAACTTGGAATTGAGATCTCGAAGTATCTATCAAAGCTCATCTGCTCTATGGGAGCTGTGGAGATCAGCGAGATCCGGATGGACGAAAACGCTTTAAAGGAGCTAAAAAACAGCAGAATCGAGCCCTGACCCTTTCTAATGCTTGGCCGTAGTTTTAGCATGCGAGATAAGAGGCGTGTGCCAAAAGATGAACGCTCTTGAGATATAGTCGTTGGTAGGCGTGCGGGTAGTATACCGCAGCTGGGTTGATCTCACCGTTCCTGATCACGCGACGACATGAAGTGGGCCGGTTGCATCTGATTTGCTTCCATAAGATCATATTCTTGAATGAAGTCCATTGTTGTTGGTTTCATCTCCCTAAACTCGCTACAGGCAGGAGGCCCGTGTGCGCATATTTGTTGACATTTGAAAGCCGGCTTTAACTTACATGGCATTCCAACATCTGGACCTCGCATGGTCGCCAGTTATTCTGCCATGGGGTGGCAGTTCCTGATAATGTGTTCGGTGAATCAAGTTCACCTCGAGCAGGCAGGAGGCCCGTCCTTTAGGGCGGAGTAGTTGACGACAGCATATACAAGATGGATTCAAAGAACAAATCGCGTCCATCAGGCCAGAGCTTAGGTATTCCTTTCGCGATGCTTCTCATGGCAGCAGTGCGAGGAAGGCAGCCATTTAGCAGAAAGATTTATATACATCCTTGGCATGGAAGATCACATCCCGAATTGAGCTTTGTTAGCGATTGCGGCAGAGCAGATGGGTTTAACTGTATGAGTTGGGGAAAAGCTTTAATATCGCCTTCCCAATGATGGAGCCGTGCATGTGAATGCATGCACAAGGTCATCACCGAAATGTTTATATACCAATATGCCCTACATATTAGGGCCGATATGAGGCGATGCGCGGTGTAAGGCGTTGGGCCTGATTGAGTGATGGTCTGAGAATCCGAGCCGCGTTACATTTTGAATGGGGACGGGAGTTATGGATTACTCCTGGTCTGACGTTGGTTGAGTAGCGACCCAGCCGATTCCAGCCGATGTTAATACTGGTTGATCCTGCCAGAGGTTACTGCTATCGGGGTCCGACTAAGCCATGCGAGTTGAATGTCGCAAGACATAGCGTACTGCTCAGTAACACGTGGACAACCTGCCCTGAGGACTGGGATAACCCCGGGAAACTGGGGATAATCCCGGATAGGCCAATGGATCTGGAATGGTTCTTGGCTGAAATGCTCTGGCGCCTCAGGATGGGTCTGCGGCCTATCAGGGTAGTAGTGGGTGTAACGTACCTACTAGCCTACGACGGGTACGGGTTGTGAGAGCAAGAGCCCGGAGATGGATTCTGAGACATGAATCCAGGCCCTACGGGGTGCAGCAGGCGCGAAAACTTTACAATGCGGGCAACCGCGATAAGGGGACCTCGAGTGCTGGGTTACAAACCTGGCTGTTGGGCTGCCTAAAAAGCAGTCTATAGCAAGGGCCGGGCAAGACCGGTGCCAGCCGCCGCGGTAACACCGGCGGCTCGAGTGGTAACCGCTATTATTGGGTCTAAAGGGTCTGTAGCCGGCTGGTTAAGTCTCTTGGGAAATCTGGCCTTTTAAGGGTCAGGCTGCCAGGAGATACTGACTGGCTTGGGACCGGGAGAGGTGAGAGGTACCTCAGGGGTAGGGGTGAAATCTTGTAATCCTTGAGGGACCACCAGTGGCGAAGGCGTCTCACCAGAACGGATCCGACGGCAAGGGACGAAAGCTAGGGGCACGAACCGGATTAGATACCCGGGTAGTCCTAGCCGTAAACGATACTCGCTAGGTGTCGGCCACGGTGCGACCGTGGTCGGTGCCGTAGGGAAGCCGTGAAGCGAGCCACCTGGGAAGTACGGCCGCAAGGCTGAAACTTAAAGGAATTGGCGGGGGAGCACCACAACGGGTGGAGCCTGCGGTTTAATTGGATTCAACGCCGGAAAGCTTACCGGGGGCGACAGCAATATGAAGGTCAGGCTAAAGACCTTACCGGATTCGCTGAGAGGTGGTGCATGGCCGTCGTCAGTTCGTACTGTGAAGCATCCTGTTAAGTCAGGCAACGAGCGAGACCCACGCCCACAGTTGCCAGCGATCCCTCTGGGGAGGCGGGTACTCTGTGGGGACCGCCGCTGCTAAAGCGGAGGAAGGAATGGGCAACGGTAGGTCAGTACGCCCCGAATCCTCCGGGCTACACGCGGGCTACAATGGTCGGCACAATGGGTACCGACCCCGAGAGGGGAAGGCAATCTCCTAAAGCCGATCGTAGTTCGGATTGAGGGCTGCAACTCGCCCTCATGAAGCTGGAATCCGTAGTAATCGCGTTTCAACAGAACGCGGTGAATACGTCCCTGCTCCTTGCACACACCGCCCGTCAAACCACCCGAGTAGGGTCTGGATGAGGGTGTATCATGAGGTACATTCGAATCCAGGCTTTGCAAGGGGGGTTAAGTCGTAACAAGGTAGCCGTAGGGGAATCTGCGGCTGGATCACCTCCTAATGTCTCGGCTGGAAGCTGAGAGGTTGCTACTCGACCGGTTGCTGGGATTTATGGGCTTGTAGCTCAGCAGGTAGAGCGCCGCCTTTGCGAGGCGGAGGCCCTGGGTCCGAATCCCAGCAAGTCCATCTGATGCACCTGTGGAGCTGTGCTTCACAGGGAAGGGCTGATATGCTGATGAGGCCATGTATACGTTTTGCAGACCAGACGCTCACTGAGAGTTAGTGGGACGAGTAAGCTGCTGATATGCCAGCCGGGGGATGGCTCGGCTCGAGCGCTGAAGAAGGGCGTGCCAAGCTGCGATAAGCCTCGGCGAGGCGCATGGAGCCTTTGAACCGGGGATGCCCTAATGGGAGATCCCAGCGCAAGCTGATCCGTAGGGATCGGGAACGCCCCGAATTGAAACATCTTAGTAGGGGCAGGAGAAGAAATCAACCGAGATGCCGTTAGTAACGGCGAGTGAACGCGGCGGAGCCCAAACCGAATCCCGAGAGGGAGATGTGGTGTGATAAGGTCCGCTCGTAAGGGTCTGGCGATGGAATCCGAAGTGGCCTGGAACGGCCCGCCGTAGAGTGTGATAGCCACGTAGGAGCAACGGAGCCGGATCTGAGCGGTGCCTTGAGTACCGTGAGTCGGATATCTCGCGGGAATTTGGGGGTCACCAACCTCCAAGGCTAAATACGTCTCGAGACCGATAGCGCAGTAGTAGGGTGACCAAAAGCTGAAAAGGACCCTGGATAGGGGTGTGAAAAGAGCCTGAAATCGGCTGGCGATAGTGCGTCACGGCATGAGAGGATCTTCGGGCCGAAGGAGGCCGTTGCGAGGCGGCAGTACGAGGCTCGATGCCGGTGTCGTGACATACGTTTTGAAGAACGGACCAAGGAGTGCATCTGGCTGGCGAGGTTAATCTCGCAGGAGAGGAGCCGTAGCGAAAGCGACATGCGCGCATCGATGAGAGAGGCGCGGCGTATGAGAGTGCGCGGAGTCAGCTGGATGCGACCCGAAGCCGGGCGATCTAGGCGTGGGTAGGTTGAAGCGTGGCGAAAGCTGCGTGGAGGACCGTTAGCGGTGCTGATATGCAAATCGCTCGCGTGACCTGCGTCTAGGGGTGAAAGTCCAATCGAGGTCGGGAATAGCTGGTTCCTCCCGAAACATGTCGCAGCATGACCTGGCCGGAGGCAGTCGGCGGAGTAGAGCACTGATTGGGGATCCCGGGCGGGAAACCGCTCGCTCCCCTGTCAAACTCCCAACACGCCGTCGCTGTAGATGGCCGGAAGTCCGGGCTGGTGGGTAAGCTACTAGTCCGTGAGGGAGACAACCCAGACCGTGGTTAAGGTCCCGAAATGTCGGCTAAGTGTTAACACTGAAGGGCGTCCTAGGCCTTAGACAACTGGGAGGTTAGCTTAGAAGCAGCTACCCTTTAAAGAGTGCGTAACAGCTCACCAGTCGAGGTTTAGGGCCCCGAAAATGGACGGGGCTAAGCCGACTACCGATACCACGGAGCGCCGCGAGGCGATCTGGTAGGGAGGCGCCGCGCGTGGGTGGAAGCGACTTCGTGAGGAGTCGTGGACCACGCGGGGACGAAGATCTTGGTAGCAGTAGCAGCAAAGTCGGGTGAGAATCCCGATCGCCGTAAGGGCCAGGGTTCCTAGGCAACGATCGTCAGCCTAGGGTTAGTCGGTCCTAAGGTGTGCCGTAACTCGAGCACATCAAATGGGAAACAGGTTAATATTCCTGTACCTCCCGGCACCAAAACCGACGCTTTCGGATATGCTTGGCACTCGCGCCAGGGTGTTCAAGCGCCGAAGTTCGCGGAGAGCCGTCATGGCGAGAAGCGGACGAATGCGTGATGACGCAAGCGAGCAAATTCCGAGAGCCCGTGAAAAGGGAGCCGGAGGCCGTACCGAGAACCAACACAGGTGCCCCGAGCTAAGAAGGCTCAGGCGTGTCGGAAGTAATCCGGCTAAGGGAATTCGGCAAATTAGCCACGTAACTTCGGGATAAGTGGTGCCTGCTTTGCGAGAAGCAGGTCGCAGTGACGAGGGGGCTCTGACTGTCTAATAACAACATAGGTGGTTGCAAACCCGAAAGGGCCAGTACAACCACTGAATCCTGCCCAGTGCGGGTACCTGAAGACCCGGTACAACGGGAAGAAGGGCCCGTCAACGGCGGGGGTAACTATGACCCTCTTAAGGTAGCGTAGTACCTTGCCGCTTAATTGGCGGCTTGCATGAATGGATCAACGAGAGCCCCACTGTCCCTAGCCGGAACCCGGTGAACCTTACGTCCCAGTGCAGAGTCTGGGGACCCCTGATGGGAAGTGAAGACCCCGTGGAGCTTTACTGCAGCCTGCCGTTGGGTTGTGGTTCTGGATGTAGAGCATAGGTAGGAGGCGTCGAAGCCCGGGCGCCAGCTCGGGTGGAGCCGACCTTGGAATACTACCCTTCTGGGACTACCGCCCTAACTCCGCGAGGAGGACACCGGTAGGTGGGCAGTTTGGGTGGGGCGCCACTCCCTAGAAAAGGTATCTAGGGAGCCCAAAGGTCGACTCAGTTGGGTCAGAAACCCAACGAAGAGTGTAAAAGCATAAGTCGGCCTGACGTCATTCTGCATAGCAAAGGATGACGAGACGAAAGTCGGGTTTAGCGAACCTCTCAGCCTCCTTGGTGGGGGCGTTAGATGACAGAAAAGCTACCCCGGGGATAACAGAGTCGTCACCGGCAAGAGCACATATCGACCCGGTGGCTTGCTACCTCGATGTCGGTTCTCTCCATCCTGGCCGTGCAGCAGCGGCCAAGGGTGAGGTTGTTCGCCTATTAAAGGAGATCGTGAGCTGGGTTTAGACCGTCGTGAGACAGGTCGGTTACTATCTGTCAGGGGTGTATTGCGGTCTGAGGGGAAGCTGGCTTTAGTACGAGAGGAACAAGCCAGCGGCGCCACTGGTCGATCGGTTGTCTGGCAAGGCACGGCCGAGCAGCTACGCGCCCGTGGGATAAGGGCTGAAAGCATCTAAGCCCGAAACCCCTCCCGAAAAGAGACCGCTTTGAGGGCACTCGTAGAAGACGAGCTCGATAGAGTCGGGGTGTACGCACCAAGGCAACGAGGTGCTCAGCCCGCGACCACTAAAGCCCGAGCAGCCGTTCCATTACTCTCGGGCGAATTCTGGATCTGTGAAACGTATACAAGCGCCAAGGTGGCGGAGAGGCTACGCAAATGCCTGCAGAACCACGCGGATAGCATTACCACTCCGGTTCGAATCCGGACCTTGGCTTCTCAATGGGTGATGCGGCCATAGCGGCGGGGAAACTCCTGAACCCATCCCGAACTCAGAAGATAAGCCCGCCCACGTTCTGCACTGTACTGAGGTGCGCGAGCCCTCGGGAAATGCAGATCGCTGCTACACACCCACCTATATAACTACACTCAGATCAAGCGAGATCTTTTTTTGTATTTCCGCATACCGCCGGACGAAAAGCTTGCCAAATTTGTGTTCATCATTCGCATTCCGGAAAGAATATCATCTTCAAATTATAACCATCTTTGAGGATGGTTTATGTCTGGCTTTGTGTCATTCGATCCGCATACGCGGCTTGAGCATCTCGAAGAGTATCTGCGACGCATCCACAGAAATATTCCGCTGGATGAGGCCAGAATACAGCTTCTCAGATGCAGGCTCGTCGCCTACAAACTGATTGCCGAGATCGGCGAGAGCGCTTATGATAAATCATACGTTGACAGACTGATGTCGGAGATCTATGATAATCTGAGTGAGCTGACTGGCATCAGACTGGTAGATCCATACAAAAATCCATGCGAATCGCAGTATCAGATCTTGGAAGAGCTGCGAAGCTATCGTTACAGAGACCCCAATGAGCGATTCATGCGATTTATAAAGGAGGAGTTCAAAAATATATTTGTACCAACACTTTTTGTTTTAACATACCTCTGCAAATCTGAGAAAAAATATAGCTGGAGTGAAATAAAGTTGCAGCTCCAGGAGATAGCGATGGAGCTGGGTATCGAGATCTCCTGGGAAGAATGCGAGGAAGAGCTGAGGAATTACGCAAGAAAGGTTTTTCCGGTATTAGATATAGCCGCGGTATTATGAAACGAACCAGTCCGGATAAAGCGGTGGGGCCATTGTTTACCGCTTCTGCATGTCAGAAACGCTTAATCCTTATTCGGACACTTCCCATGAAACGACCATTGGTCATTTAGCTTAATGAAGAGAAGTTATATCATCCCCGCATGTATTATTTCTCCGGAGGAGTTAAAGTGAACCTGTCGCGAACGATACAGCTAGCAGCTCTGATTATTCTCGTGATCTCCCTCTCCGATGCGCGAACCCTGATCGTCGATCAGCAGAAGATCGGAGCGATACGAAGCGTATCAGCTGCTATTGCCAACGCACAGAACGGCGATGAGATATTGGTCATGCCGGGATACTACAGGGAGAGCGCAGAGATAGATAAGGTGATTCACATAAAAGGCGCTGGCGGCATCATCGACGGCATGGGGCGTACAATATTCAGATTGAGAGCACCTGGTTGTAGCATATCCAACCTCACGCTTCTGGGAAGCGGCAGGGAGCCAGCGGTGATCGTAGAAACAGATCGTGCCTCTTTGAGCGACTGTACCATTAAAAACTCCTCCACAGGCATACTAGCATCTGGAGGTTTCATATCGAACAACACGATCTCGGCCACTGCCTACGGAATCAGGCTGAACGGCTCCGGTATCATCGCGGAGAACAACAGCATATCCGGGCCACTGGGCGCGGGTATAGAGGTGAGATGCAACGATTCCAGGATTGCAAACAACACAGTAAAATCATCTGGCACTAGCATAGATCTAGTGGGTTGCAGAAACAACAGCATAATCTACAACAAGCTCTCCTCCTCTACTATCGGTATAAGACTGAAGGCTGCAAATGGGAATACGATTGACAATAACACTTGCGAGAAGAACAGAATCGCAGGGATATATCTAGAGGAATCTGATAATCAGAGAATATCATTCAATCATCTTATAAGCAACGGAAACGGCGTTCTCCTGAAGACATCTAAAAGCAACGAAATTAAGGACAACATCGTGGAGCTTAACGAATACGGCATATCGATAAAGGGATCGCCTAACAATATACTGAAAGGGAATCTGCTAAGAGCCAACGTTTACAACATCAGAATTGAGGCCGGCAATATCGGCGATCTTAGGCTGATCTCAGATCCAAGAGCCAGGATAAACGACAATTCTTTCAACCAGAGCATAGACGCATCGAATAAGATAGATGGAAAGCCCGTCTGTTACCTCGTTGGAGCGCGGGATGTATCGCTAGAGAACGAGTATGGCTTCGTGGGGTTGATCGACTGCGAGAATGTAACAGTTAGGGATCAGAACATCTCGAACAACAGCGCGGCTGTACTTCTTGTGGGTGTGATGAACTCCAGGATCTCGGCATGCGAGCTCTCGCGAAGCGAGATAGGTCTCTCGATACTGGATTCGAGCGATCTTGTGATAGAGAACACAAGCTCAGAGCGATGCGGAATTGGATTCTGGGCGGGCCGCTCGCAGGATATCGTGATAAAAGGAAGCGCGGCGCGAAACTGCAGCCAGAACGGCTTCAGGCTTGAAGGCGATAGAAGGGTGCGCATAGTCGAGTCTGTGGCTTCGAAGAACGGCGCTGGTATGCATCTTCTTGATACGCTATCCTCGGAGATCGTTCGATCTAAAATATCTGACAGCAAAGAGGATGGCATAAGGCTTGTGAGATCTCACAGATCCACGGTGAGGGAGAACGAATTGAATGGCAATGCGAACGGAATAGCGGTCGCCGGCTCCAACCAGTGCCTGATTGCGATGAACAACGCTAGCATGAACGAGGTAGGGATAAGAATCGAGCAGCTCTCCGGCGGATCTGCAGCTGATAACCTAGCGGTTCAGAACAGAGAGGGCATCTTCGTGAATGGCGTCAAGGGCTTCCAGTTCATCGGGAATAACATCAGCCTCAATGAGAGATTTGGAATGCGGATGGGCAGCAGCTCTGCTTGCAATATAAGCGATAACATCTTCATGAAGAATGGCATGGTCGGGTTGAGCCTGACAGACTGTCACGAGAACAGGATCTATCACAACAACTTCATCTCTAACGGCTCTCTCTTCGGACAGAATGCTGTCGATAATGGCAGCAATCTCTGGGATCTAGGGCCCATCATTGGCGGAAACTACTGGTCCGATCATGAGGTGAAAGGGAATCCAGGAGATGCTCAAAAGGTGATACCATCGAAAGGTGTCGATCGCCATCCCTTTGAGCAGGAGGATGGATGGAAGAAGCTATAGATCCAATCGATCTGGCTCTTCTGAGAGCAGCCCAGGACGGCATATCCATTTCACCACGACCCTTCAAGGATCTCGGGGAGAGCGTGGGGCTTGATGAGCAGACGGTGATATCGAGATTGTCCGCTCTCATAGAAGCCGGAATCGTGAGAAGGTTCGCGGCCACAATCGGCCACAGAGCTCTGGGGATAGTCGCGAATGCCATGATCGTCTGGAAGGTAGAGGATGACATAGATAGAATCGGAGGCATAATGGCATCATTCGATGAGGTCACACACTGCTATCAGCGAGCCTCATGCGAGGAGTGGCCGTTCAACCTCTACACCGTTGTTCATTCGAAGAGCAGGGAGGAGTGCGAGCGTATCGCAATGCTCCTCTCAGAAGCCACAGGAATTAAGGATTACAGGATATTATTCAGCGAGAGGGAATACAAGAAGACGAGCGCGCGGATATGAATAGGCGTCATGTGCCGGTCCTCGTAGATCTGAGCGGCAAGAGCATCGTGATATTCGGCGGCGGAGAAGTCGCAGAGCGCAAAGCAAGGTTCTTCTCCAGCGGAGATGTCATAGTCATAAGCAGGGAGTTCTCCGATGCCATTCTCAGAATGGCATCCTCTGGCAGCTTGAGATTGATCGAGGCGGATCTGAAGACCGACGAGGGCATGAATATCGCGGAGATGGCACTGGAAGGGGCTTTTATTGCAGTGCCTGCTACGAGTGATGGAAAGCTGAACGCGTTATTGGAGGAGATGGCGCATGAGCGGGGCGTTCTTGTTAATTGCGTCGACAGAGAAGGAGAGATCATATTGCCATCTGTTGTAGAGCGCGATTCTGTAATTCTGGCCATCTCCAGCGGGATACCAGCGCTCTCCAGGTATATGCGCATCCAGCTCGAGCGCGATATCGAGAGATATGCTTCAATGGCAGAGCTTCTGCGCGTGGTCAGGAGGGACATAAAAGATATCGTGAAAAAGCAGAGCCGCAGACGGGATATCCTCTGGTCGATACTCTCAGATGATTCGGTATGGAAGGAGATATCAAAAGGGGATATCTCGAGAGCCTATGAAAAGGCCTATATGAGAGTCCGGGAAAATCTCACGCCAGATGAGCAAGATAACCTCGATGCTGGTAACCCACAAGAAGGCCTCGATCGATGAGATCGAGCGCGCATGGCATGGTGATGTTGAGTCCCTCCTGAGATGGGTTGCCTCACATGATACCGTCGAGGAGTGCGCAGTTCTCAAGACATGCAACCGCGTTGAGATCTACGTTGTATCCCCGCGCGGTGAGAAGGTTCTCTTCGAGCTCGCGAAGAAGGCGCGTGTCTCATCCAGAATAATCGACATCCACGACCATGACGAATCCCTTCTCCATCTTCTAAGGCTTGCCTCTGGTATCGAGTCTATGATCGTAGGAGAGGACCAGATCCTGGGACAGATGAAGGAGCTGTACAGGATCGCAAAGAGTCTGGGCTACACCGGCTGGGTTCTCGATACGGCATTCAAAAAGGCAATTCAGGTGGGCAAGCGCGTCAGAAAGGAGACATCCATAAACGAGCGATCTGTATCTGTTGGTTCAGCCGCTGTTGATCTTGCCGAGCAGATTCTGGGAAGCTTAGAGGGAAAATCGGTCTTGGTCATAGGAGCTGGAGAGACAGGGGAGCTCATATCCAAAGCGCTTGTAGCGAAGAACATCGGCTCTCTGTATGTTACAAACCGCACCTTTGGAACCGCGCTCTCACTAGCCGCGTGCCTCGGAGGCATCGCGGTTCCTTACGAGGAGATGAAGAAAAGGATAAGGGATGCGGATGTGGTGATCAGCGCGACCTCAGCGCCACATTACATTCTCTTGAAAGATGATATCGAGCGTGCAATGGAGGGAAGGGACAAGAAGCTTCTCATCATAGATATCGCGAATCCGCGAGATGTGGACGAGGCTGTTCGTGAAATAAAGAACGTGGAGCTTCATAACATAGACAGCCTGAAGCAGATCAGCGATGAGAATATGCGAATGAGGATGAGGGAGATCGAGAAGGTCGAGTCCATAATAAAGGAGGAGCTCGAGCTTCTCAAGGCCAAATACAAGAGGAAAGAGGCGGAGGATCTCCTCGCCAAGATGTACTCAGAGGCCGAGAAGATAAAGGAGCAGGAGGTCAGGAAGGCGATGAATAAGCTCAGCGCGTATCATACGCTCGGTGAGATAGAGCAGAGGGTACTCATGGACATGAGCCATTCGATCATCAATAAGATATTCGCAGAGCCGACAAAGGTTCTGAAAACCGCGGCCGAGAGGGGCGACACCGAGATGCTGAGATGTGCTGCGGATCTCTTCAGGCTCAACTCCCAGGAGGATCCGGAGTGAGGCGGATGAGGCGGCTCAGGAGAGCTGGCATAAGAGAGCTTGTGGCTGAGACTAGGCTCTCTGTAAAAGATATGATTATGCCGGTCTTTGTTGATGAACGCATCGACAAGCCCATCCCTATCGCCTCCATGCCCGGCCAGATGCGTCAGAGTCTGAACACGATAGCTGAAGAGGCTGAAGGCATCGAGGAGCTGGGGATTCCAGCGCTCATACTCTTCGGCCTGCCAGCCAAAAAAGACGAGATGGGCTCAAGCGCATATGCCCGAGATGGTGTTATACAGAAGGCCGTGAGAAGGATCAAAGAAGCGACAGATCTCGTTGTTATCACAGATCTCTGTCTCTGCGAGTACACAAGCCACGGCCATTGCGGGCTGGTTCGCGGAGAGGAGATACTGAACGATGAGACGCTTCCCATTCTAGGCAGGATCGCCGTCAGCCAGGCCGAGGCAGGGGCGGATATCGTAGCGCCCAGCGGCATGATGGATCACATGGTAGAAGCGATAAGATCTTCTTTGGACGACGCCGGATACAGAGATGTAGCAATCATGTCATACGCCGCCAAGTATGCGTCAGCCTTCTACGGCCCATTCAGAGAAGCCGCAGAATCCGGATTCGCATTTGGAGATAGAAAGAGCTATCAGATGGATCCCCCGAACGCGAATGAGGCCCTGCGGGAGGTCAAGCTCGATATAGATGAGGGGGCTGACATCGTTATGGTGAAGCCGGCGATGCCATATCTGGATATCCTGCGCATGGTCAAAGACAGATTCGGCATGCCGACGGCTGCTTACCAGGTCAGCGGAGAATACAGCATGATAATGGCTGCAAGTGAGAGGGGCTGGCTCGATAAAGATGGAGCGATGCTGGAGGCACTGACATCAATAAAAAGGGCGGGCGCGGATATGATAATCACCTATTACGCGAAGGAGTTCGCTGCGCGCTCTGGATGATCAAACTGCCAGCATCCGCTCTATCGCACGCCTTGCCCTCACAGCTATGCTCTGCGGCACCTCCACCTTCGGCGAGAGCGTCTCCAGGGCCTTGAGCACCTTTTTGAGCGATGTCTTCTTCATATCGGCGCATACGGCTTCGCCGCTGAGCGGATAGAATAGCTTCTCCGGATTCTCAGCGCAGAGCCGATGGAGAATGCCGATCTCCGTTCCAATTATGAACTCCTTTGCGCCGCTGGCTCTTGCGTATTTGAGCATGCCGGAGGTGCTGTATACGCCGTCAGCCAGATCTATGACCTCGGGCCTGCACTCTGGATGCACAAGAAGCTCTGCATCAGGATGTTTCATTCGGGCGGCTTTGACATCCTCTGCAGTATATCTATCGTGGACATAGCAGTATCCATTCCAGGGAATTATCCTCTTTTTGGTATGCCTGGCCACATAAGCTGCCAGATTCCTGTCCGGAAGGAATAGTATCTCATCCGCATCCAGCGAGTTGACGACCTGCACGCCATTTGCTGATGTGCAGCATATATCGCTCTCCGCTTTGACCCCTGCCGATGAGTTCACGTAACAGACAACAGCCGCTTCAGGATGTTCGTCTCTCATCCTCCTGACATCTTGTGGAGAGATCATCTGGGCCATCGGGCAGCAAGCGCTCCTGTCCGGATGAATGACGATCTTATCGGGGGAGAGTATGGCCGCGGTCTCCGCCATGAAATCGACGCCGCAGAAGACTAAAACCCTGCAGTCGATTGTAGCTGCGGCCCTGCTAAGCTCTAGAGAGTCACCGGTGAGATCGGCGATATCCTGGACATCGGCAGGCTGGTAATTATGCGCGAGTATGATCGCAGACCTCTCAGCCTTGAGCCTCAATATATCCTTCTCAAGCATAATAGTCCGGATTTGGTGATAGGTCTTGGTTTAAAAAGGCTGCTATCTTGAGCCGTGACCCGCCCGGACACAACCGAATTAGCGACAGAACCGGCTACAAAGATCAGAAGATGTGTGGCTTTAGATCTGCTGATTTGAACAGATTTTGAATTTTTGATGGCATTGATTCACACAAATCTGAATTTTGACAAGAATCAATCCCTTTCAACGCCTTGAAGTATTCCAGCAGCGTTCGATCACAACTATTTGATATCTCTGAACATTCGTGCACAAATGTTATATACTATGTACTATTTCAGTCATTGAAGTACATAAATCTACAAAGAGGTGGTTGTTTGGAGTATCTTGCGAGGTTGATAGAGGGGAGGGATCTATCAATTGACGAGTCGGCCTCTCTGCTGGGATCGTTCTTCGATGGCGCCACAGATGCGCAGATCGCAGCAGCTCTTACCGCGCTGAGGATGAAGGGTGAGACTCCGGAGGAGATCGCGGGCATGGCGAAAAGGATGCGCGAGTCAGCGATCCGGATAAGACCTAAGGTATCGGGAACTCTCGTTGACACCTGCGGAACTGGCGGTGACGGCTCGAACACGATAAATGTGAGCACAGCCGCTGCAATAGTCGCTGCTGCATGCGGTGTGCCTATAGCAAAGCACGGGAACTACGCTGTGAGCTCAAAATGCGGAAGCGCCAACGTTCTCGAGGCTCTTGGTGTGAACATCTCGGCGCCGCCTGAGAGAGTTGAGAGGGTGATAGAGTCTTTGGGTATTGGTTTCATGCTGGCACCGCTCTTCCATCCAGCAATGAAGAGGGTGGCCCACATACGAAGGGAGATGGGTGTAAGGACGGTATTCAATCTTCTGGGTCCCCTCACGAATCCAGCGGGTGCTGAGGCACAGGTGATGGGCGTTTACAATCCATCGTTATGCGAGAAGCTTGCGAATGTGCTCAGGCTTCTCGGCTCTAGAAGGGCTGTGGTGGTCCATGGAAACGGCCTCGATGAGATATCCAACACAGGCAGGACTTTTGTCTCAGAGCTGATCGATGGCGATGTGAGAAATTACGTTATAGAACCAAGGGATCTGGGATATCCGCTGGCAGAGCTCCAGGAGATCGCAGGCGGAACTCCAGATGAGAATGCGGCGCGTCTCGTGAAGATCATGAAAGGGGAGAGGAGCAAGGCGAGAGATCTCGTTGTCATGAACGCCGGCGCGGCCGTTTATGTCTCTGGAATGGCCTCAACACTTAAGGAGGGTTGCTCTCTAGCGGAGAACGCCATAGACTCCGGAGGTGCTCTTGAGACATTGAAGAGGCTGGTCGAAGAGGAAGGAGATCGTGGGAGGCTCAGAAGATTTCTATGATCAGGGTCAAGATCTGCGGGCTGACAGATGAGGATGAGCTCAATTACGCCTTGAGCGCGGGCGCTGATGCGGTCGGATTCATCGTTGAGATCGCGCGCTCTAGACACAGATTATCGAGGGATGAAGCTAAAAGACTCATAGATCTGGTGCCGCCATTCACGACAAGCGTCGCGGTGATAGAACCAGCGGACGTCGAGGATGCAGTACAGCTAGCAAAAGAGCTCGAAAGCGATGCGATTCAGATACTCGGCAGACTCACTCCACAGGATATATCCGAGATACGGAATGGAGTTCGTCAGAAGATAATCGTGGCAGTGCCTCCTGGGGACGTAAATGCATTCGAGATAAGCAGGGTTGCAGATGCTGTGCTCGTTGACACTCCGATTCCAGGTGGCGTTGGGGGGTCCGGAAGGATACACGACTGGTCGATCACCGCCGGGATGAGATCGAAGCTCGCATCCCCCCTGATCTTGGCTGGAGGCCTGCGACCCGAGAATGTACGATACGCGCTCGAGCGTGTGAAACCATACGCCGTTGATGTATCAAGCGGTGTCGAGACAGACGGCCGGAAGGATCCAAGTAAGATCTCATCTTTCATCCGGGAGGTGAGATCATATCTGTAAACTCGCACGTTCTCATAGACGTCACAGATAAAGTAAGCGTGGACGCCCCGCTATCTCTCTACCTCTCTCTGAGAAGGAGAAGATACCCGTATCTGCTCGAATCCGTGGAGAAGTCGGGACAGCGGGCAAGATTCTCCTTCGTTGGAGCAGATCCATCCGCGGTAGTTCGATTGAAGAACCGGAAGATAGAGGTGGAGTCCTTCAACGGCTGCGAGGAGGTTCTGAGCTCGAGGCTCTCAGGATGCGCTGAGCTCGAGGAGTTCGACGGGATTATAAAAGGTCATCTGCTCCCCGGCTTTGACATGTTCGATGCCCTGAGAGCTGCGATACCCTGCTCAAGATCGAATGAGAAGAACTTCTTCGGCAGACAGGTCTTCTTCGGTGGCGGGATCGGATACATCGCCTACGATATCGTAAAGGAACGGCTGGGAAGCAGCTCTATCTCTGAGACGCCTGATGCCCAGTTCGCATTAGTCGAGAGCACATTCATATTCGATCATCTCATGAGAAGGGTTTACTTCGCGGTTGTGCCCCTCCTCCCCGGAGCTAAGACAGATCTGATCGAGCTCATCGAGGGATCTGACGAGTATGGGGACGTGGAGCTGAATGGAAGGGTTCTCCGCAGCGGAGACCCTCAGGAATACATGGATGCTGTAATCAAAGCCAAGAGGCATATCATCGACGGGGATATATTCCAAGTTGTTCTCGCTAGATCTACAGATGTGGAGTGCAGAGATGCGATAGCGCTTTACAAAAACCTGCGAAGGATCAATCCTAGCCCCTACACGTATCTCTTCGAGTTCGATGACCTGGCGATAGTTGGGGCGTCTCCGGAGACGCTATTCAATACCTACGCTGGAACTCTGAAGGTAAACCCCATCGCCGGGACATGCCCGAGGGGCAGGACGCCGGAAGAGGATGAGGCATTGGCCAGAGCGATGCTGAGCGATGAGAAGGAGCGAGCTGAGCACGTCATGCTCGTGGATCTCGGACGGAATGATGTGAGAAGTGTATGCAGAGCTGGGAGCGTGAGGGTCGAGGACTTCATGTCTGTTTTGAGATACTCGCATGTTCAGCACATAGAGACGACTGTATCAGGTGTGCTCAGAGATGAGTGCGATCAATTCGATGCCGCAAGAGCTGTTTTTCCCGCTGGCACGCTCTCCGGAGCGCCGAAGCTGAGAGCCATGGAGATCATAGATGAGCTGGAGAGAGAGCCCAGGGGCATATACGGCGGAGGTATCGGCTATTTCTCCGCGGACGGAAGCTCCGATTTCGCCATAGCTATACGAAGCGTGATACTGAGGAATGGCGTTGCAAGGGTGCAGGCGGGCGCCGGTATCGTCGCGGACTCGGATCCTGAGAGAGAGCTGGCCGAGACTGAGAGGAAGATGGGAGCTATGAAGAGGGCTCTGGGGGTGAGCTCGTGATAAGACGTCCGATTTTGTTCGTAGACAACCAGGACTCCTTCGTATGGAACCTGGTGGATTACGTATCGCAGTTGTATCCCGAGACGGTGGTCGTCTCGAACCGCATACCTCTAGAGGACGTGAGAAAGATCGATCCTGCCGGTATTGTAATCTCCCCCGGCCCAGGACACCCTGCCAATCCAAGAGACATCGGGAACTGCATCGATATAATAAAGGAATTCGGATCAGCTGGTGTTCCGATACTCGGCGTCTGTCTCGGCCACCAGGCCATAAACATAGCATTCGGAGGCTGCATATCTCACACAAAGCCCCTCCACGGGAAGGTCTCGAGGATAACGCATGATGGAAAGGGCGTGTTCAAGGGGCTGGAATCGCCGATCATCGGGGGAAGATATCACTCCCTGGCGGTTCAGACGCTGGCTCCAGAGCTCATAGTGTCTGCAAAAAGCGATGATGGTGTTATCATGGGAATAAGACATAAAAAGCTGTGCATAGAGGGTCTACAGTTCCATCCGGAGTCGGTTCTGACGCCGTGCGGCATGAGGATCATCGAGAACTGGGTGGAGGTGGTTGGGCATCCATCCGCTTATAGAGGGGATACTTAGCGCAACAGAGCTCCGGCTGGCTGGTATAAAACCGTCATTCGATAGAGTCTCAGCCAGAGATCTCATCAGCTCCGCCATATCTAAGAGAAAGAGAGGGCTGATACCGGTTATAGCCGAGATAAAGCCGAGGGCGATATCGAGACCGCTCCGCACGAAAGAGGCCGAGGAGATAGCCAGATTCTATGAGGGAATGGGCGCGTGTGCGATATCCGTGATCACAGAGCCGGCTTACTTTCTCGGCTCGATATCCTCGCTCGAGGAGGTAAGAGGGGCGACATCCCTTCCCGTTCTAAGAAAGGACTTCATCATAGACAAGCGGCAGATCCGCGAGGCCGAAGCAGATCTTCTGCTTTTAATATCATCTGTCTCAAAGAATCTCGAGGATCTCATAAACGAGGTAAGGGCGGCTGGCATGGAGCCGCTCGTCGAGGTGCATGAAGAGAGGGAGCTCGATATGGCCGTGAGCGCGGGCGCCAGGATCGTGGGGATAAACAACAGAGACTTCAACACACTTGAGGTGGACCTGGGGAGATTCGAGCTCCTGGGGCCCAGAGCCAAAGATGCGGGCCTCTTCACCATCGCAGAGAGCGGCGTCCATTCGAGAGCTGATGCTCTCAGGATGATAAACGCAGGCGCGGATGCGATACTCATAGGCACGTCCATAATGAAAGATCCGAAGCTGCTCGGCCTGATTACCGGGACAATCGGGAAAAACTAGCGGCGTCTTGTAGCGTCTTGCATATACTGCAACTACCTTTTTGATCTGCTGCCTCGCGATCTCTTTTCCTCAGCCGGGCTCACCTTGCCTGAGATCTTGGTGATGAGATGCGTGACAACGACACCCAGATCGTTGATGTCCAGCCTGCCGTCCAGATCGAGATCGCCGAGATCGAGAGTGCCCTGCGTCTCGTGCAGCTTGTAGCTCAGCTTCAGGAACTTCGACAGGACCAGCTTCGGTATCTCATCGCAGCGATCACTGCCATACCACTCAAAAACATCACGATCTCCCTTACTGCTGTTGCATTTCCGGCAGGCAGGCACGCAGTTATCATCCGAATCCAGCAGCTCAACCACCCTCGGATCCACACCTGCCCTAGAGATAGGTATGATGTGATCCATGGTGATGCTATCTGTTGAGCCGCAGTACACGCAAACGTTGCCCTTTTCAAGTGACTTCTGATAATCCCTGATCGAGCTGGACCACTTCATCTCACCAGATTTCAGCATCTTATAACGCGAGACCACAAATCCATAATTACCCTCAAAACCTGCTGCTCTAGCTATGAGTTCTGCATAGAGCCAGTAAATCAGCTCGCGTACGGTTCTCACGTACTTCGGAGGTTTCAAACTCAACAATATCGACCTCTGTCCTGATATTCTTTTTTATAGGTTTCAACCTATAATTTTCTATTGCACATTTTCATTTCATTCTTAATGAATAGACTTCTTGTATTTATCTGATATCAGGAAAACGCCTCAGCTGAGATAATAGGCGCGTCAGAAAATGAAAGCTCTGAGATACGGGTAGTTATTGGTATATATCCACATAGACCCTTTGTTGAATTTGGCAGTTGAAAGCCAACTTGAACTTCATGGGTAAATATCGAGCACCGTCACGTAGAGCAAGGTTAGGACTACTTTTAGGGCATTCTACTGCTTTATTGGTCGACTTGGACCTGGCAGGATAAGCGCTGAGGCCGGAAATTTGGACCTTTACCGCTTCTGCATGTCAGAAGCACTTAATCTTTATTCGAATACGTCCGAGATAGGATGCCGTCAGGCCTACGTACCAGACACTCATGAGCCTAGTGCACCATAACATTAATTTCAATACATATGTCCAGGAAGAACCGATTTGAAGGTACCAACCTTATTTCTCAAAACTTGTGTTATGGCGCACTAGGTCAATGGTTTGGCGGCATTTCGTATCAATCTTCATGGCCAACAGGTCACCATGAGAGCGAAAAATGGTTCAGCGGTCCGAAGATATTTTCGTATCACTTCATACCGGACCCATGAAACGGATAACGCTTGCTGATAAATTTGCGCGATGAAAAGATCGTTATTTGTATCTGTTCACTATCGACTTGTCGATCCAGATCTTCACAGCCCTCAAAAGTCGTGCAGGGATGGTTATACAGGTCCTGCCGTAAACCCCGACCGCCTTGCCGCAACCTGTGGATATGAGCGCGACGGGATTGTCTGTGGATGCGAGTATCGAGTACTGAGAGAGCGGTTGTTTCCTCATCATCCTCCTCAGGTTCTCAGCCACATGTTTCGCCTGTCTCTCGGCCTCGATTCCGGTCTTGGTGGCGAGCTTCTCCTCGATCTCCACCCATGCGCAGTCTCCTATAGCGAATATGTTTTCATCGACCCTTAGATACGGATCGGTAGACAGCCAGCCCCTCTTCTTCGGAAGGCTCAGATTCTCAACAAAAGGAACAGGCTTTATGCCGGTAGTCCATATGGTCATATCGCAGTCCAGAGTGGTGCCATCCGAGAATACGATGCTGTCCCTTCTTATCTCGGATACCTGTGTCGATGTGAGTATGCTAACCCCCCTCTCGAAGAGCATCCTCTCAACAAGCTTCGAGATCCTCTGCGGGAACTGCGGAAGAACCCTCTCCTGCATCTCTATGATGTATATGTCGGATTCTAGAGAGTCCGCAAGAACAGATGCGACCTCGACACCTGTGAGACCTGAGCCGACAACCATTATCCTGTCAGGGCTTTCACGCTCTATGAACTCCCTCGAAAGTATCGTGCCCTCAAAGGTGTTGACAGAAAAAGCATGCTCTGCGCCCTTCACACCGTAAAAGTTCTGCTCAGCTCCCACAGCTATCACTAGGACATCGTATTCGACCTGTGATCGCTGGCATACTACAACCCCATCGTCCAGGCTAACCGCGCGTTCGCTCAGATGGAGCGCGCCGGCCCGCTCGCAAAACTCATCCAGGGGCGCTATCATATCATCCACGCCTACCAGGCCAGCAAGATAATCGGGGTATAGAGCCTGACACTCTATCTGATGCTTTGGCTCTATGAGCGTTATCTCAAAACCACTGTTTGCAGATAGCCTTACCAGCTCCGCTCCTGCTATACCACCCCCTATTATTACCAGATCTGGCGAGCTGCGCATGGCCTCACCATAAGCAACCGCTCCGCTTAAAAATCCTTTGCAGTAATTGTGGGCATGCCACGCTAGATATCATGATTCGCGGATTCGGACGCACTGCCTTGCTTCAAGTTCGGGTTGTCGGCACGATCTGCCGGATGAGCCATGACGAATCATCGAAAGACGTAGTGATATTCTCCCCAGAATGAGGCATGTGTTTTCATGCATCTCCTGAGATATATCACGAATCCCGCGAGATCAAGATGCTGTTGATCTCAGTGATGCGAGTACCGGCTGAAGTTCGCTGGCAGTAAGTTTGAAATAGTTTTCCAGGCTGGCTGTTATTCGATTGAGAACTTCATTTCATCTTGGAATCCCATAGATTCTGAGTCGATGCCTTATTTTACGTTAAAGCATCACACAGCGATCTATGGTCTAGGTCCTGAAATGAAGTTTAAATTGAAGAAGACCTCTCCGGGCGTTGGTGGCCGGGGAAGAGATGCCTTTTTGGCATCTGATTTCAGTCGCCTTCTACCTCCCGCGACAGGTCCTTCGAGGTTGGAGATGACCATGATCAAACTTATATGGATCACACTGATCCTAATGAGCGGGCTGGCCCTTGGCAGCTATGATATCGAGCTTGAATCGAGCGCCAAGAATATCAGCATGCAGGAATTCGCCGCCCTTGTTCCATCTGAGAGCGGAGAGCTCGCATCCTCTGCGATTCCGCCGGCGGTTGAATCACCTGAAGAGTACAGCGCGGTTTATACAACTCAGCAGCCACCAGAGGCCGACGCGAGTCTGTTGGTGCCGTTCGATGATGGTTCCGCGTATTCATTTTACGTATACTACAACGGTGAATATGTATCCTGGGATGGCTTTGGAGCTCTCTTCCCTGAGGACCAACCGTATATGTGGATCGAGAGGCGGCATGGCTGGTCTTGGTACGCAACCATGCCTCTGGGCGCTTGGTCCAGGATGCTGATGTTCGTTCCGGAACCAGCTCCGATAACTCTGTATGAGATATATCCATCTGATTTCGTCAGAAGCTATTATCTGGGGCCTGTCGCTCCCGGCTTCTACAATATATGGTATTATGCGGATACCCCTGGAAGGCATGTCTGTCTCCTCTCCGTGGGAGGGATGCTCAGCAATCGCGTGGTTATAGATATCTACCATCAGTGGATACCCCCGAAACCATCGCCCCAGCCAACACCGAAGGAGATATGCGAGAGCAATCCGCAGTGCAGCTGGTATAACGGAAAGTGCTACTGTCGCGGTTTGATCGATGATCCGGAAAAACAACAATGCGAGAGCAATCCGATGTGCCACTGGGTAAATGGCCAGTGCCTATGCACCGGACTGATCGGGGGCTCCGCAGGTGTGGGCGCAGAGACGGGAGATGTTGTGGTTGAGACATAGTCGAGAGCGTAAAGTAAGAGGATGAAATGGCGGAGAACAACCCTACTAGGGAGGAGATCGTATCCCCTATCTCTTTGCGCAGGGAGGTTTGCCACAGATAATGAGAGAGAGAAGAGGGCTGCTTATCACCCTTGAGGGCATCGATGGTGCCGGCAAGACCACCATCGCGAGGCTCTTGGAGCAACGTTTCCCTGGTCTTGTATTCACCAGAGAGCCAACAGATAGTCTCGTTGGAGATCTCGCGAAGAGTGCAGAGGATCCGCTCGAGCAGCTCTTTCTCTTTGTGGCAGATCATGCTCACCATCTCAATTCATGTGTGATTCCCGCGATCGAGGCCGGAAGAGCGGTTGTATCAGACAGATACACGGATTCGCGCGTTGCGTATCAGGGCGCCCTTCTCAAAGGGAAGGTATCGATCGAGTGGATATATGAGATCCACAGACCGTGGTCGATGATGCCGGATCTCACCCTCCTATTCAGGATAGATCCAAAGGTCGCTGTCGGTAGATGCATTAAACGCGACGTGCGGAACACGCACCCGATCTTTGAGCGGGATGCTTTTCTGAGGGATGTGAGCAGGAACTTCGATATCCTGGCATCGAGAGAGCCCGAGAGGTTCGTTATAATCGATGCAGAGCAGGATATATCAGAGGTTGCGAGAGCCGCAATATCGGAGATCGAGAGGATACTACGTCGCCGAGATCCCGCGCCTCGGAGATCTTATTAGAACCCACATTTCGCAGTAAAGGGTAAAAGAGCCAATAATTTTTGCGCTATCGATTTATATGTATATATTTTTGTAATTGAAACAATAAGTTATTTTTTAATTTACAAAATTTTCTAATATGCTGAAAAGCTGAATACCATTAACATGACTTTATGGCAGAAAGTTGTAGCAACCTGCTCGGACAAAATAATAAATTAACTTATAAATAATATGAGATTATAACTAATTGGTTAAATCGCTATGCATAAAAATATTCAACTTTTGTTCCTTGCTGCGAAATGTGGGGTAGAACTCTGATTTATGTGAATTTGCTCCTGCTATCGAAACCCTTCGTGTCCGACCGCTAACCCGTGAGAACAAAATAGTTCCTGGACTGAATGCATTTTCTTGCCACTTCAAGATTTCTTGCAAGCATCTCTGGATATTGTTAGAGGTGCCTAAGCCCTCTGCTCCCTGCCGGAGATCAGAGTTCACCAAGCGCATATCTTTTTGCTCTAAGAGACCTGAGCACATCCCCTCTGCCGGTGCCAGTTGAGATGATCGAGAGCACGGGCTGTCCCCTCTCCATCAAAGAACCCGGTGCGGGAACATCAGCGATGCCTGATACTCTGCGCCGGAGGTCCAAATCTATTTTTACATTTTTCTTAGCATAAACAATCGCTCTGCCCGCGGCGCGCCTTTCCTTACTGCTTACTGGAAGTCGTCCGTTGAAAGAGTCCAGATGCGCTTGAAATATCGATAACCCCGTGGAGAGCTCGACGGAATCCAGGCTTCCCTGAAAACGCGGATTAACCTCGATTACCACCGGTCCATCATCTCCGAGAATGAAATCGACGCCGTTCGAGCCCACCAGCCCCAGACCGGAGACCACGCGCTCTGCGATATCGGAGATGAGCATCTTCACATCCTCTTTCGCAGCAAGCGGCGTTATATTTCCGCAGTATCTGAAACCGTCTGCGTTCAACCAGGGTATGCCGGAGAGCTGCTCATTTACAGCGATTGTTTTCGCCTCAGAGCCATCGCATATCACGGATGCGCTTGCAGGTATTCCCTCAACGAACTCCTGAACTATGAAGCCGTCCGGAACATCGCCACCGCGGATTAACCTGCATCCGGATCCTCCCGCGCCCACCCGGGGCTTGAGGATCATCTCGCGATCAGCAGGCGGCTCTTCGAGCCAGGTATCCGGATGTGGATAACCTTCCCTCTGGAGCCAGCCCGCGAGCCAGAGCTTGTCCGAGACCTGGAGTATCTTTTCAGGTTTGTTGTTTAACACATGATGGTTAGGTAAGCGAATCGTCTCCACACCAGGCCCGAGCACAACCGCTTCAGGATCAACACGCTCCACAAGCGCCTTCAGCCTCTCAGGATCCGAGAGATCGCTGCTGGTTAGCCGATAGACCTCCGGCACAACCTCAAGTAGATCGAGATCGTTGTAACAATCAGCAGCGACAACTGTGTGGCCGGCTTTGAATGCAGAGATCGCTATATTCCGGACGCTTTGGCCTATCACCAGAACTCTCATTCAAGGTCAACATCCGCTCTGAACGAGCTCGCTTCACGCCGTTCTTTACCTATGACGACCTTTCCCCTGGCATCAGGTATTATCTCCAGTCTTCCCCCAAAATCCCTGTCCAGCTCCTTGCCCATAAAAAGCCGGTCGAGAAATACCGCAAGTGCGGCAACCTCTGAATGCGGCTGGTTCCCGATCGCCACATTCCAGTCCGCCATCTCGTATATCTCGGCAGGTACCTTCTCCGCGCCAACGACGACCATTATCTTTTCGCATGCTCTGATATGCTCTACGACATCATCGACGCGGCTGCCGTACATCGTAAGATGGACTACCTTTCCCCCGGACTCCTTGAACCTCCGGATCTCATCCCTCCAGATTATTCCATCATCAATTCTGAAGTCTCCACCCCATCGATCTACGACATCTTTGAGGCTCTCAACCACCGTCCCGTCCCTTGCCGCCAAGAGCATCTCAGCCGCGCCAAACGCCCTTGCAACCAAGCCTACATGTGTTGTGATCCTCTTGTCCCTCTCCGGTCGATGCCCCAGACGGAGTACTGTGACCCGCATGGTATCTTCATCATGATGTTTGGTTTATCATTCTTCCGATACGCGATAACTCAAATCGCTATGCTGAGAAATATTCAATTATCTCTCCTCGCTGTGAGAGGTGCGATCTATCTCAGGCCACTCCTTTGCACAGCTCTCCGCGGGCAAGATCCTCCAGAAATATATCTCTCTTGCTCTTAAGTCTGAGCAGGAGCTCCAGCCTTCTCTTCGCATACATCGGAGCCAGCCTGAGGGCCTCCCTGGCGAACCACCTCGGATACAACCTTTTTACTTTTGTATGGGCGAACCACTCCCAGTTGTAGTACTTCGCATTCATCTCCCAGGTGATGTACTGTACCTCCTCAGCGCTCAGGTACTTAGTCCGGACATTTGCATGCAGTCCATCATAAAATCTGAAGTCGTTATTTGTTATGAGTCCCATCTTTTCGAGCTCATCACGCATCGGAGTCTTGGGGTATGGCGTGTTGATGTAAAATATGGGAAAATCTACTTTCATTCGCTTGGCCAGATGGAAGTTCGCCCACATGTCCTCCGCGGTATCGTCAGGGTTGCCGCCGATCAGGCCGGTGGAGACTATGATATCGTTATCATGCAGATACTTTACAGCTCGCTCAGAATAATCAGACATCCTGCCCTTTCCAAAGAACTGGAGGTTCCTCTTGCTGGCGCTCTCCACGCCCAGAAAGACGCCATCGAATCCCGCCCGTCCCATCTTCTCGACCAAGCGTTTGCTTGAGCCGATACCAAAAGCTGATGCCTGTGTCTTGTAGCGGAGATGTGTGAGACCGGAATCTATGATAGCATCGCAAAGCTGCTCCAGCCTTTTGATGTCAAGCGTTATGTTATCGTCGGGAAAGAATATCGAGCCCGCCCCATGCTCCTCTGCATCCTGTATATCCTCGATGACCCTCTTGATATCGAACTTGCGGAAGCTCCGCCCGTACATGCTGTTGATTGAGCAGAACTTGCACCCCTGGGTGCACCCCCTGCTGGTCTCCACCGAGTCCACAGGGACATCGAAGGCATAGAAATCTCTTGTTATGATCCTCGTATCTCTATTCGGCATCTCTATATCCTCTGGATCGAGAAGCGCCCTCGGAGGGTTGTGCTTCATCCCAGAGCCTGCTCTGTAAGAGAGACCTTGGATCTCATCGAGCTTGCGCCCTTTTATAAGAGCATCGACGAGCTCCCTGAAGGTCATCTCCCCCTCACCACGAACTATGTAATCTATAAGCCTCACATCCTCGCTGGATCCGATCTCCCTGTAGAAGAGCGTTGGATGATAGCCCCCCATCACCACCTCCGCCCCAGCATCTTTAGCGATCGCAGCGAGCTCCAGCGCCCGTGCATACTGAAAGCTCATAGCAGTTAGTCCGATAAGATCGTAGCGATTCACGTGCCTCTCAACAAAGCCATCTGGATCCTTTATGCCGTGAATATCCGCGACATGCACATCGCAGAGATCATCTACTGCAGCTGCTAGAGAGACGAGACCGAGATCCGGTATCCTGGCGATCCTGTCGAAATCCGGCTGAACTATGGGCGATGACAGAAGAAGAACGCGCATCTATCTCCTCTCCTTTTTATGCGAGTTGCTCTCCGGCACAAAGACATGTGCTTGCTGCCTCTCTATCAGACAAGAAGCCTGGGAGTTTTGGTATTGAAATCGAAGCGGTTCGCCCTCACTATATATGAGAATACCTCCCTCAAGCCGGCAAAGCCGGCATATCTGTACGCGTTCCTCCAGACCCTCACAGAGGTTCTCAAGGGCGCGGTCCAGGGATAGACGCGCTTGAGCGAGCGATCCAGAATCTCCTCCATCTCCTTTGGAGAGATGTGCGGATGATTCCAGACGAGATGCTTCCCATCGAAGTGGTGGTAGTCGTGATCGAATATTCCATAGCGCTCCTGAATCTCGTTCCATAGTTGTGTCTGGGGCAGCGGCGTGAGCACGCAGATCTGCGTTATGTCCAGCTTGAGATCTGCGACCCTCTTCACATCCTCATCTATCGAGCTGGGGGTATCGTCCTCGAAGCCGATCATGTAGTAGCCCACCGTTCCCATCCCATAGCTCTGGAGAAGCTTTATCGTTTCCACGATATCATCGACGCCCTCTCTCTTCTTTATATCATCGAGGCGCTCCTGGTGGAGGTTCTCGATGCCTATAGCTGCGCCTGCGAAGCCGCTTACCATATCCCTGGCGCTGCCGTCACGCCTTGCAACGCGCCTTCTCATCGATGCCCATTCCTCTATCTTCTCTTTGAGGTAGTCTGCACGCGCCATGCAGCCCCAGACCATATCATACTGGTCGAGAAGCTCAACGACCTTATCAGCATGCCTTCTATTCGCTCCGAAGTTCTCATCCTCGATAAGCACTACATTGATGTTGTTTCTCTTATAATAAGCCAGGACGCGCTCTATGCTCTCCAGAGGTATCGGGGTCGGCTTTGGTGCGAAACATGGCGTCTGACAGAACTTGCACCCCACTCCACAACCTCTCGTTGTGAATAGAATTCCGTATATGTTCAGCTTCAGGCCGAATGGCGTTGAGAGATACTCTATGAGGGGTGGATGCACGACCTTCTCGACCTTTCTCCCAAAATATGGCGCAAGCTGCTGTTCCGCATAGCCAACAAAGATCTTATCGAACTTATCCTGTATCTCAGGGGTCAGAGCACCGTAGTTGCCAGCCCATAGCTCATTTATCCCTTTCGACCTTGCAGCATCGACCATCTCGAGGATCTCATGGGTCTCGTTTAGATAGAACGAGAAACCCAAGACATCCCATCCCTCGTCCAGCTTTCTGAGGTATTCATCCCACGTCGGGTACTCCAGGATCTCGAGCTCGGGGAGGTTCTGTTTCAAAAATCTGAGACCGAATGATTGTATTCTAGGCCAGTAGAACCTGAACCATCTACTCCTCGAGTTCGAGCCTATGTAGTCGTATGGCTCCTTATCGTTCTTGTAGACTGTCGTGAAGAGCACCCTCGGGGCCATGAACGCAGGTCGCTCTTCTACGCTCTTTAACCTTACGATTGCAACACCGGCATCTTCGAAAAGCACCCATGTCCCGAGGTCAATCAGCGGATTGGTCGGGATGCGTTCTCGTCCCAGAGATCATTTAACGAGAAGTCCTTATCACAAGCCCTTTGCAAAGAGCATTGGCGACACTAAGAGCTGAGATCGAATTTCTCTCTACCATTGCGATGACCCAAGCTCGCCACCTGCCCTGATCTTCTCAGCGCTCTCATGACAAAGATTAAATTATCCATTGCCCTCCTACGATCGGAGGATTTGGGTATGGACAGGTACGAGCAGGTGACCGAGCTGGCAAGAAGACGGGGCTTCATGTGGCCGTCCTTCGAGCTCTACGGCGGTGCTGCTGGCTTCTACGACTACGGTCCTCTCGGGGCCAGGCTGAAGAGAAGGATAGAGGATACCTGGAGAAGATTCTTTGTCATAGGTGAGGGCTTTGCGGAGATCGAGTGCCCGACAATAGGCGTTGAGGACATATTCAAGGCATCAGGCCATCTCAGCGGCTTTTCAGATCCACTCACAGAATGCAAGGAATGCAAGGAGATCTACAGAGCAGATCACCTGATAAAGCATATCGTCGAGGTTCCGGATGCCCTATCAGCAGAGGAGATTTACAGAGTAATAAAAGAGAACGATATCAGATGCCCTGAGTGTGATGGGGAGCTATCTGAGGTCTATGAGTTCAACCTGATGTTCAGAACAGCGATCGGCCCGGGAAACAGACACCCGGCCTATCTTAGACCTGAGACGGCGCAGGGGATGTTCATAAACTTCCAGAGGCTTCTCAGGTACTATCGCGACTCCCTTCCATTCGGGGCTGTGCAGATCGGAAGGTCCTACAGGAATGAGATATCCCCACGACAGGGAGTTATAAGGCTGAGAGAGTTCAGCCAGGCAGAGGCTGAGGTGTTCATCGATCCAAGGGACAAACACCACCCGCGTTTCGGAGAAGTCCGGGACATCAGATTGAAGCTCTACTCCAGGGAGGCGCAGGAGCGCGGCCAGGTTGAGGAGATGAGCATTGGAGATGCTGTGGCTCATGGCATAATAGCGCATGAGATCCTGGCGTACTTTGTTGCAAGAACATACGAATATCTGATAGCAGTGGGTGTGGACAAGGATCGCCTGAGATTCAGACAGCACAAGGCAGATGAGATGGCACATTATGCCGCGGATTGTTGGGATGCAGAAGTACTGCTTGATAGACTCGGCTGGATAGAGATCGTCGGCATTGCGGATCGTACCGATTACGATCTCAGGTCGCATATGGCTATGAGCAAATCAAATCTTAGCGTGTTCGTGCACTATCCAGAGCCCATCCGGCGCAAAAGAGTAGTGGTAAAGCCCGACATGAAGGTGCTCGGGCCCAGATTCAAGGAGAAGGCCAAGGCGATAGGAGATGCCCTGAGGTCGCTGGATCCCTCGAAGCTGGATGGAGATACTGTAAGACTGACTCTGAATGGCGAGACATACGAGATAGAGAGGACGCTCTTATCGATAGATGAGATCGAGGAGGAGATACGCGGAGAGGAGATAGTTCCCCATGTGATAGAGCCCTCATTCGGAATAGACAGGATACTGTATACGATACTCGAACATTCCTATCACGAGGAGCCTGTTGAGGGAGAGACGAGAGTTTTGCTGCGCTTACTCCCCGGCATCTCGCCGGTTGATGTGGCAGTCCTGCCCCTCATGGATAAAGATGAGCTTAACGCGCCAGCTAAGAAGATATTCGATTCATTCAGAAGCTGTGGAATGCTCGCCGAGTACGATACATCCGGATCCATTGGGCGAAGATACAGGCGGAACGATGAGATCGGGACTCCATACTGCGTAACGGTCGACTATCAGACCCTTGAGGATAGCACAGTCACCGTGCGGGATAGGGACAGCATGCAGCAGGTGAGGGTGGCAATGGATCAGGTTGTTGATGTCGTCAGAGGGCTTATAGCTGGCGAGGTGTGTTTCTCAGAGGTCGGAGTTCCTTTAAAGCATGAAGGTCGCTGATTGCTGGCGCTCCTCTCTGGTCAGGGAGATCAGAAGGAAGTCGATACATCTAACAGGCCTGTCCGTACCCTTTCTTTTACTGAAATCCGGGTGGTACGTAACAGTCGGTTTTGTCGCAGCAGCGCTGCTGATTGCTCTCGTTCTAGAATATCTTAGGCTTAAGGGCATCATCCGGCTTCCAGAGGTCAGGGAGAGCGAGAACAAGCAGGTAGCCGGCTATGTCTTCTACATCTCCGGCTGTCTTTTAGCCGTGCTGCTGTTCAGCAAGATGATCGCCGTCCTAGCCGTACTGATGTTATGCATAGGCGATGCTGCCAGCGGGCTCATTGGCTCTGTGATAGCCGACTCTAACGTGCGCGATCATCACAACACGAAGAGAAGAAAACCGTCCGTTGTGAGCGGAGGTATGCTCGCTGTATGCATAACCGTAGGATTTCTCTGCGCCGGCATAACCCAAATCCCCACGCATGTGTATGTAGCTGGCGCGATTGGAGCCACGCTTGCTGATTCGGTCCCTCTTTTCGTAAAGGGTAGAGCCCTCGACGATAACTTCACGATACCACTACTCTCAGGCCTAGCGATGACGCTGACAGCTACCATGTCGATGTGATATTCAACCTATATTTTCGCAGTGACGGTCTACTTTTGAAACATGTGTTGGTTCGCACAGATCTTCCGTTGCTGCATCGACTCAGATGATCTGCCAGTAGATCAGAGGCGCAAGAGCGATCAGCGTTATGCCTGTTATCAGACGTATAGCCACACGATGTTCGTGCCTGAAACGCTCGACGCTCTCCGGCTGCATGCCCAGTGCAATTGCGCTGCCCAGAAGCACCACAGGCAGAACAACGCCAAGGTTGTAAAGAAATAGAAGCAAAACAGCAGATGATGTATAGCCCTTGGTGTAGATTAAGCTGATTATCGCGATGTAGACAGCCCCCACACAGGGAGCCTTTATCATCGAGAAGAGCACGCCTAGAATAAAATATGCTACAAAGCTCTTGGCGCCTATCGCGGAGTTGAAGTACTTCAATATCCAGTCGGTCCTGAAGAGGGAGCGTCCTCTTGATCTCAGCTGTCTGGCATCCTCGATCTGGATGGCTCCCAGGAGCAGGAGGAGCGAGCTTAAAGCCAGCCTGAGCAGGGAGTTGAAATCGCTGTTCTGCATTATCTCGAATAGACCTATGCCGAATATGAAATAGATAGACAATATTCCAAAGGAGAAACATACGATCATGCCTATCAAATCCCGTCTCCTGCCACTGCTGGCTATAACGGTAGTCGCGAGGAATGTCAGTATTGCGAGCAGGCATGGATTGAATCCCGCGAGCAGGCCGGCTGCCAGGACGGTGAGAGCCGCTGATAACGTGATGCTCTCGAAGAGCTCCGCATAATTTTCATCTTGCACCGTATCCGGTGTTTTATTTGTGATCCTCTCTCCCTGGAGGCTCAGAGCGAGAAGCTCCCTCAGCTTTTCCTCGTCCCCCTGGTAATCTCTGTATCCTATCACATGGTCGCCTATCACTATCGATGGGATGTCCTTGACCTTATACCTCTTTACGAGCGCGTGCCCCTCCTCGCTGGTATACGTATACTCTCGAACATTCGCATCATCATAACTAGCTACCACATCGCTCAAAACCCTGTGGGCTGCAGCACACTTCGCGCAGCCAGGTGATGTTAGAAGAATAACATCTTGCTCAGAGAATGCTGGAGAGACGTATAGATATGCGACAAAGACTATCAGGAGCAGCCTGAGGGTATTCATATGAGATGCATTATTCACTTTATCCCCGCTCTTTATCGGATTAGTTCAGCGACTATGCGGATTTCATCGCTACTCCAACTTTAAGTAGTCTTCCTATAACGGGCTGCTATCCCTGTGCTGTTTTGGATCATGTTCAGAAATCCAATAGCATAGGACCGATTCATACGAATCAAGATTTTGATAAAAATCAACCGCTCGCAACCCATTGTCTCGAATTATTCAACACAACATTCCCATGAAAAACCTGACAAAAACCCGGTCCTACGATGGTACTTTGGGGCTGATCCTTGGGCTGCGAAGCAATCGGCTGCATTCCTCTTGAGTATGTTGGGATGGTGAGATCAACGCATCTGCGACAGACCAACCAGCTTCGCAAGAGATGGCTTAAAGACCGGAGTCTGCGCCCAGCTATTATTTTATTTATCCCGCTGCTCGATGCGGTTGGGATGAGTATTACAAACGAATGATAGCATGCTATCGATTTTCAGCAGTCAGATAACAGGACCAAATGATACGCACCAAAGAAAAATAATTGGAGCCGGGTATTTTCGATCGCTCATACGGGTATATACCCAGCCTTTTCAGCCAGCCGTTGTCCTTCTTGTCCTGTAACGAACTCTATAAATGCCTCAGCACCCGGGCTCGGCTCCCCCAGGGTGTAGAAGAAGAGCTTTCTGGCCAGTGGATATCTGCCCGACTTGATGTTATCAATTGTGGGCTCTACACCATCAAGCGCAATACCCTTAACGCTGCCATCGGCGACGTAGCTGTACCCGAGATATCCTATCGCCTTATCGCTTCCCTTTATCGCGGTTTTGACCTCTGAGTTATCAGCAGCCTCTGTTGAGACGCCGGGCGTCTCTGCTTCCTTGGATCCCATTATTATCTCATTGAAGGTGTCTCTTGTTCCGGATCCCGCTCTTCTAGCTATAGCATAGATCTCCTTATCGGGGCCGCCCAGCTCCTTCCAGTTCGTTATCTCGCCCGCGTAGATCCTTCTGACATCCTCTTTTGTGAGCGCCTTCACGCCGCTCTCATAGAGCTGCGAGCTCACAGCTATAACGATACCATCATAGCCAACAAGAATCTCATCGAACTTCTTCTCCGCTGTCTCGTACTTCTCCCTCTCAGTATCGGTTATCTCCCTAGATGCCATTGCGATATCCGATCTCCCTTCTCCAAGATCGGTTATGCCGACACCGGTGCCTCCTCCAGTTACAGTCACGCGGTAATCGCTCTGTTCCGAATTGAAGGCCTCAGCGCAGAGAGATGCCAGAGGCATGACTGTTGTCGATCCGGAGATGCGAACGTCAGAGGCGCCCAATGAGGGACTTATCGCTCCCAGCAGAAGCGCCACGCCGATTATCGCTAACATTTTCATGTTTTTCTCACCACACGCGGAGTCGATGAGATGTTATATTTAATTAATCGAAATAGAAAATATACCTCGAATATAGACAATATAGAAGGATTTAAACAATATGAGAACATATGCTATAAGATATGTATATAGTTTAAATCCAAAACATTTTTATTGGATGAAACGAGCTCGCAACTATGCCAAAACTATTTGTGGATAAAAAGATATAGAGAAAAATCAAAAAAAAGGCAGTGTGCCGAATTTTCATTTTGGGAGTCCTACAATCCCATGTTTTACTTGCAGTCCATGTTTAAATACCTTTTAGTTGTCATCCATTCCTCGTTGATGTCCATTAGGATGTATACAGCGAGTCTGATAAACGATTCATCGCTTGGGATGCGCCGAGGCAGCGTAACGAATTTTCTGTAATTTTTATAGAATATCCGCAGCTCGATGCGGTTGGGATGCTGCATTGAATATACCCCCAGACTGTGGGGTAGAGCCTGTGGAGATACCGGATAACCGGATCGATGAAGCAGGATGCTCCGCCCATTCGTTTGCGGGAATGTCACGCACTACCTAAGGGCTCAAATGCATCGCCCGACCATGTGGGCGCTGAAAGGGGGCCATCTGTGCTATAATGATCCACTTAGCACACTATAACGGGTACACTTGTATCTAATTCACCGATCCCCGAGGGCGAAGGGGTGGGTGGTTTTGCGGCTATATAATGGGCCATCCGGCGCTCTGTGTGGACCACAAGCGTGAAGGATGGTGGTTTTTTGCGCGCTTGGTTATCTCGATTGAGATGTCACATAACTTGCTAGGAGCGAGTAAGAGTGCGGGACTCAGAGAAGATTGCGGGTCCGGATGCATGCCTTGGCAGAAGTGGCATTATGGGCGAAGGACGACTCCGAGCCTCAAACCGAGATCATAGCTGCGCCGTGTGATAAATACTCGGTTTCGATTCTCCATCTCTTGCTTGAAGAGAAAAATATTGCGGCCGGGGATGTTGTGTGTGCTTTTTGGATACTTCGTCATTGTTTTGTGCAAACCGGGAAAACCGTCTAATCGAAATGCGCAGCAGCGTTTTGTGTGGGAGTATTCAATTCTTGGAATTTTCAGGAGCAAGCGATCCCTTACCCGATTCAAGCAATTAATCATTATTGATAATTACATCTCTTCTCCGAGAAATTTGGCTATATCGCGTTTTATCGCGGTTGATATTCCCATGTCGTGTCGGAATATCGGCCTGATCTCGACCTTCTCGAAATAGTGGGTTTCAGGGTGTTGATGTCGTAAAATGTCAGATGTCAACATCCACAACACAATCGACGGCACGAAGTATAGCAAATCGTTCTTGAAAATGTCATGTAATTCTTAATCGGCAGACTCGACACTGATAGAGATCTCATCGGGTTAGCAGTAAAGCAGCAGTCTTGCGGATGTGGGAGTATTTATGGTTCTTTGCCACACCATCGGCCCTTTCTATCAATTATGGCCCAAGCGTTTTCGGTTAGAACTACCCTCTGCGCTTTACGTCTGGAACTTTTTACGATGACCACAGGATCGCTTATCTTTCTGGCCTCTGCAACTATCCTGTGACCGTGGATCGAGTCTCCGACCTCATAGCCCTTCATTTAGTGATCTCCATCCTGCCTTCCTTCTCCAGGTCGTCCATGATCTTGCATACCAGCTCATAATCTAGCTGTAGATCGGTGCTGGCATCCGAGGCGTATGCTTCGCCTTTCATCTGGAAATAACCGGCCACTTCTTTCTTGGCGGTCTCGTAGTCTACATCACGGTATTCGATGACCTTTATTGCAGCCAGCTTTTCCCTGACAGCATCACGGATGAAGTCAGAGGAATTCAGGTAGAGACCAGCCTCTACAAGCTTATTGATCTGGTCAATCTCATTTCGGGTAAGCTTGGCACCAACCACTTTGCCTGCCCTTCCAGCAAGGTCTGTGTATGCGCACATGTTTTTTTATTAGTTAAAACTAATTTATAGGATTTTATAGGATTATCGGTTAACGTATTGCTGCTGTGTTGAATAATTGAGGCGATGTGGCTGCAGGATGTCCATTCATACCAAAATTTTGATTCGTACGAATTAGACCCACGCTATTGTGAACATTATTCAACACAGCAGAGAGACAGAAAGGTAATTATCAGAACAGTCTTATCGATCCGCAGTTCGATCTGACAAAGTCGGGTTACTAGCTCCTTCGGGTTTAAAGCTCTGCATTCTCCAGAGCATTTCTGCATCTGCATGATCTCTCCTGGGGGAGTCTTGAAATCGCATCTGCGATGATCTCCCCAAGATCCCCTCGGGCTCTTTCAGCCACCTCCTGGATCTGAGATATATCGATAGGCCCATGTCCAACAGAGTTTGTCACAAGACATATCGATGCGTAGCATAGGGCCAGCTCTTTAGCAAGCACGACCTCCGGATAACCCGTCATGCCGACAACATCTCCGAAGCTCTTGAACATCTTTATCTGAGCCGGCGTCTCGAGATGCGGCCCCTCTGTACAGACATAAACACCCTCGTACGGCTCATATCCTTTAGCTCTGCATGATTCAACAAGGACGGAGCGTATCTCCGGGCAGTACGGCTCGCTCATATCAACATGAACCGCACGATCCTCATAGAATGTCGAGATCCTCGACTTCGTGAACTCGACGAAGTCATTCGGTATGAAGAAACTTCCAGGAGACGAGATCATAGAGCCGACGGTGTTTATGGCTATAATCCTGGGAGCGATCGAGGCAGCATGTATCAATGCTCGGTAGTTTACACGATGCGGTGGAAGGTGCGAATCGCCATGTCTTGAGATGGCAAGAACGCTCCTTTTGTTGATCTCTGTGACCATCGCTTTTACACGACCGTAAGGCGTTGGAATCTCGATCGCATTCCCAGCGGCTGGCAGAATCCTACCGATGATGGCAACATCAACGTGCATTACTCTATACGACTATGAAGAAGGATAAATCGATTTTGTAGCCCATTCTAGGACCTGTCCGAATAAGGATTAATTGTTTCTGACATGCAGAAGCGGTAAAGGTCCAAATTTCTGGCCTCAGCGCTTATCCGGACAGGTCCCCATCTAGCTGAGTTGATCTGCGAGATGCGTCTATATATCAACACCAAGGCAATAATCATCAAGGTATCGATTAGCTCTACTTTGATACGCTTGCAAGCAGAGGCATAGCCTGGGAACTTCGAACGGCTTCTTCCCACTCCTCGAGTGGTCCGCTGAATGTCAATCTGCCTTTATGCAGGACGCAGACGTAATCAGACATGAATCTTATTACAGCTGGGTGGTGTGAGATGTGAAGATAGCCTATGCATCTTCTTCGCTGTATCTCTTTGAGCAGATTGAGAATCTGCGCTTGGACCGAGACGTCCAGAGAGGCGGTGGGCTCATCCAGTATTATAATCTTAGGATCGAGAAGAAGCGCTCTTGCAAGCGCGATCCTCTGATTTTGCCCACCGGAGAGCTGTCTAGGCAGCCTACAGAGCACCTCCTCTGAGAGGCCCACGCTCTCAAGTGTTCTGCTTATCAGATCGTGCTGTTCGTCCTTGGGAATGCGCAGGAGTCCCAGAACCTCTTTGAGTGTACATTCGATGCTCTTCTTGGGGTTGAGGGATGACTCAGGATCCTGGAACACCATCTGCACAGATCTTCTGAATGCAGAGAATTCAGCTGCACCCATTTCGTTGATATTTCTCCCATTGAAGATAACCGCTCCTGACGATGGCATCTCAAGCCCGGCTAGTATTCGAGCTATAGTCGTCTTTCCGGAGCCTGATGGGCCAAAGAGCCCCAGAGTGCGCCCCTGAGTTACTTCAAGCGTTACATTCTCAAGCACCCGATTCTCGCGTCTGAATATAACGCCGTCGTGATAGATCTTACTGATATTGAGTGCCCTTAGATACATCTCCAGCACCTCACCGCTCTACCGGAGAGTGCATTTAACACCGGTCGCTCTCTCGAGCAGGAACTTATTCTGAGAGGGCACCTGGGATGGAACTTACAGCCTTCAGGTGGATTGATCATAGACGGTGCGCTTCCTGGTATCGGCTTGAATCCACGTTCTGGTGTGCTTTCCAGAAGGGCGATGGTGTATGGATGCTGAGGGCTGTAAAGCACATCCTCCGTTCCTCCAAGCTCCACTATCTCGCCGCAGTACATTACCGCGATCCTATCGGAAATCGCACGCGCAACATCTAGATCATGTGTTATCACAATCGCTGAAGCTCTGCTCTCATCTATAACCGACCGGATGAGGTCTAGGGATACATGCACCATCCTGTAGTCCAGTCCTTTAGTCGGCTCGTCTGCTATGAGTATCCTCGGCTTGAGAATGGTCGAGCATGCGATCATGGCCCTCTGGTTCATACCTCCAGAGAGCTGGAATGGATACAAGAGGCAAGAATCGCTCATACCAAGCCTTTGGAGAAGTCCGATCGCTTCGTATTGGGAGTCCTTCTTCTTGAGCTTCATATGGACCATCAATGGCTCTGAGACCTGATGCAGAATCCTGTAAACTGGATTCAACGCCGCAGAGGGGTTCTGAAACACGACCGCGATCTCCCTGCCTCTTATCCGCGATATATCCCTCTCCCCGAGCTTGAGAAGATCCATGCCGCGATAGATAACTCTGCCCCTCACGGTCGCGTTCCCGGGAAGCAGTCCGAGTATCGCATTTGCCACTACGGATTTACCGCAACCGGTCTCGCCAACAAGCGCTAGCGTCTCCTGCTCCTCCAAAACGATCGAAACTCCATCAACTGCTTTTACAGAGCCCAGCTGCGTGAAGAAAACGACTGATAGATCCTGCAGCTCTAGGAGGGCCATTACAATTCCACCCCCATCTTCTCTTCCTGTTTCTCCAACGTCAGGCTCATCATGACAAGGGACAGGACTGAGAGCGTTATGCACACTCCCGGTGGTACGTACCACCACCAGTAGCCGTTGAGAAATCCTCCCCGTGAGAACGCGAAGTTTATTATCATACCCCAGCTCTTTGCGTTCGGATCCCCCAGACCCAGGAAGGAGATCGAGGCCTCGGAGATCATCGCCGAGGCGACTGTGAGCATGAATTTGGGCATTATGACATAGATCGTATTTGGAAGGATATCTGTTAGAATGATATGTCTATCTGCGAATCCCAGAACCCTTGCACCCTCCACGAAGGCCATCTCTCTGACCTGTAAGGCCCTAGATCGCACGATTCTTGCGAGCGATGTCCACCAAAGAAGCCCCATTATAAGTGTGAGTGATAAGAAGCTAGGTCTTAGAAAAGCCGCTATCACTATTATGAGCGGTATCTGTGGTATCATGAGAAATATGTCAGTGATGCCCATAAGAATATCATCCACAACACCTCTGAAATATCCTGCAGTTATACCCACACATGTGCCTATTATCGTAGCGATTATGGCAGAGCCCAGGCCTACGCCGAGAGATACTCGTGTGCCGAAGATAATCTCCGATAATATGTCATTGCCCATATCATTTGTTCCTAGTACGTGATCCCAGCTCGGTCTGGAGTATGGTTCGTGACGGCTCCACGGATCATATGGAGCAATGTAGGGCGCTAGAATCGCCACGAACACAAATCCGAGGAATATGATGGTGCCAGGGTTTGATGCGAATTCTTTAAAGCACCTCATCTCTCCCTCACCCTGGGATCTATCAGAGCATACAGATAATCTGCGATCATATTCGCAGTTATCACCATGATGGTTATTATGAGAAAAGCACCCTGAAGAACCGGATAATCCCGGTAGAGCAATGCGCTGTAAATCAGATTCCCCATGCCGCGCATGGAGAATACGATCTCTATGAAAAGCGCTCCGCTGAATATAAAACCGAAATCCAGAGCGACAAGTGTGATGATCGGAAGAACTGCGTTTCTGAATACGTGCCTGAAGAGTATTTCGCTTCCGTAAAGCCCTTTTGCTCTGGCGTAACTCGCGTAGAGCGTCTCTTTCTCCTGAATCACACTGCCCCTCATGATCATGTAATTCCTGGATGCTGAGAACAAGCTCATCAGGATTACCGGCATGGCGATATGATGTACGACGTTAAGGGCAGAACCAGTGCTGTAAAAGCCCTTCATTGGGACCCATCCGAGGTGAAAACCGAAGATGTAAAGCGCCAGCAATGCGAGAAAATATGGCGGGCACGAATAGATGATAAGAAATAGGTAAGTTTGAATTCGCCTTGATCCGCTTTCATCCCAGCCAGCGATGGCTCCTAGAATCGTTCCCAAAACAGCTCCTATGATCAGGGATGGTGCAGCCAAAAGCAGTGTCCATTTCATCCTATCTAATATCAGTGAGAGAACAGATGAATGGAAGTGATAGGAGTAGCCTAGATCGAGATGCAGAAGATTCCTCCAGTACATGATATACTGCTCTCTAAGAGACAGATCGAGACCCATCTCTCTTCTGAGCTCTCTTACGATCTCATCGCTCAGGATAACATCCTCGCCGAGGAGGTTCGTCATCGTGTCTCCAGGCATGGCTCTTGGTATGGCGAAGTTCAACGAGAGTATCACGAAGAGCGATATCAGATAGCGAAGGATGTTCACAGCAGCCACCCTTTAAAATTTGAGCACGTAAAGCAAAGCATCGCTGCTGGAGAAACTGGCCGTTACTTCTCCTTCGACCTCATTCAACCTCCCTGCATCGCGCAGGAAATCGATTATCTCCTGAGGCGATCTTTCTGAGTATCTATACTGCTTTAAGACATACTCCAAGGGGAGACTGTAATCCCTCGGAAAAATATCGACATCGAAACAGTAACCCATCTCCTGTAGTATATGGTGTATGCATCTGTAATCGACATACTGGCGCGGACCATATGCGAACTCATTGAGAGGGTCCGGAGGCTCAGCTCTGAATACTATAAAGACTCCAGCACGCGATACATCTATCATCCTCTGAAGGAACACATCTATCTCCTCAGAGAACAAGCTGTAAGCTGCAAGAGCGTAATCAACGGCTATATCGATCTCAGCCCGGGGCCATTCATCCTGTATAAAATATATGTTTTGCAGACCCTCCGACTTGCGCCTGAGCACATCCAGCTGATATCCGGATGGATCAAGGGCTATCACGCGCCCGGCAATTTTGGCGAGCGGTATCGTAAAGGCGCCGGTGCCAGCACCTATATCGAGAACCGTGGCGCCTGGAGAGATGAGGGAGGATATCCTGGAAAGGATCCTCCCCGGATAGCCCATGTATCTCAGCATCTCATCGTAGATGTCGTATTCCCGCCAGAACTGATCGTTGGATATCCCTTTCTCCCTGAGCAGATGTATGTAGCTCGATTCACGCACGAATGCTCTCCACTGCTCTCTCCAATTGTTCATGCAGCGATCCTCTCTACATTCAGGAAGTTATCCATGTTGTATATTCCATAAAGCGGATCTGAATTCCAGCCGGTCCATCTCTTGTTGTAGGGCGTGAATACCTTGTTCCAGTAAAGCGCTATTGCTGGCAGGTTCTCAGCATAATAATCCTGGACATCCTCTGCGTAATCCTTCAGCGTCTCATCATTTGTGGCAGCCAGTATATCATCACACAGCTTCTGGAACGCCGGATCGTTCACAACATGTAGCACACCCTCACCCGTCCGCCGGGAATCGAAGTAGCCGGTTCCCCAGTTGGCGTGCATCATCATGCCCCATGGGGTCGTCCGTGTAACAGTCAGATCGTATCTGTATTCGTCCTTGAGCTGTATCCAGGTGGCATCGTCAACGACCTTCAGCTCTACACCTATGCCTATCTGCGAGATATACTCTTTTAGAAGCTCGGAGACCCGCTGGAACTTAGATCGTGAGAGCAGCAAGAGTCGCAGATCCTCTCCATCGCGGCCTTCCAATATTCCATTGCCGTTTCCGTCTCGGTAACCTCCCTCAGCTAGGATCTCCTTCGCCTTTGCCGGGTCGTACTCAAGCTTCGGCGTCTCTTTGAAGTATGCCATGCTGGGCGGGACGAAGCCGCGGTTCGGAACAGATCCGTAACCGAGAGCATCTATCTTTAAAATCTCAGAATAGTTTATAGCATACGAGATGGCCTCTCTGAACCGCTGATCAGACATGGGCTCTTTGTTGAGGTTGAATCCCAGCATGACCAAGCCCACGTTGTCGGTCTCAACAAAATCGAAATTGCCCGTCTCTCTGAGCTTCTCGATGCTTGGATATGGGTACGTCCCAGCGTATTTATAATATGCATCCACATCCCCCTTCTCCAGCGCTAATGATAGAACATCCATGTTCTCATACATGTGCAGCTCTATAGAATCGACCTTTGGCTCCTTGCCACGCCAGTAGGGGTTCCTCTTGAAGTATATCACCCCAGCACCGAGATCTATCTTATCGATAACAAAAGGACCGCAGCCTATAAAGGCCTGTGTATCCACATACTCCAGTGGCTTTTCGATCGTCTCCCATACATGTTTTGGCAGGATATTGTAGGTTGTGAACTCGAGATTCAGACGAGAGTAGGGCTTGTTGAGCTTGAACACGACTGAATTGTTATCTATGGATATATCATCGACGGTCTTTTTGATCCATCCGGCTGGCGGGTATTTGTCGGCGAGGTATTCGAATGTGAACTTTACATCCTCAGGTGTGACCTTCTCGCCATCACTCCAATAAAGGTTCTCGTCTATCTCAAATCTCCATGTCTTCCCATCCTCCGAGACGCTGTAGCTCTTAGCCGTCTGTCCGCTGAGAGTTCCATCCGGATTCATCTTCATCAATGGCGGATTGGAGAGATGGGCGAAGACCGCCAGGTTCGAATCTCCTAGAATGCTGGCCGATTTGACGACATCGGATGTTCCAATTCTGAGAACCGCATCCGCTGCAAATCCGATTTGGGAAATTGCCATAATTAATAAAATTACATATAATATGGCAACTTTATTACGTATATTTACAGCCAATATCTTGCCTCCGTTGTTACTAAAAAATGAAATACGCATAAATATGTTGCGGTAGCATATGGGGACCTGTCCGCATAAAGCATTGAGGCCAGAAATTTGGACCTTTACCGCTTCTGCATGTCAGAAACAATTAATCCTTATTCGGACAGGTCTACAGATGGGGATGTAAAGTCCAAAATCTTTAGCATCAAGCGATTCGCTTCGGCAGTATACCTAAGGTGTATAAAATAGGATCCCCGCCAGGCCTACTTTCAGCCACATGGCTGGCCGTTAGGCCATGAGCGTTTTTGGATATCGTAGAGCAAATTCACACAAATCTGGATCTTGATAAGAATGGGTCCCTATCAGCGCGAATTATTCAACACAGCATTACCCTGCCAGCTTATGAGTACACGACAGATTACTAAGCTCCGGCCTTCATATCGGAGTGGTTGGCGTCTCCAGCTCGCTAAGAATCGTGAAGTATCTCTTTATTATCTCCCTGTGCCGCGGCGGGAGGCTCTCGATGTAAACCTCTGATGGCACCGCCACGCCCTGGCCTGGCGGGCCAGCTCTGAAGAAGCGATCCGCCGCTTCAGTTGGTCTTGCTCTCGATCCTACGCCGGAACCGGGGTAAAGCTCTAGCTCCAGCTTGGCCTCGGAGAGGACGGCCAGGGATGGCTTGCCGTATATGCTCACATTGTTCCTGACCTCTGAGACCGCTGGCTTCGAGCCGAGAAGATCCTCGGCCCGCTCTTTTATAATTCCTACCACGCCGAGGTTTGCAGGAGTGATCTCGTCTGAGGTGCTGCTGGATACAAGAAATGCGAGAACCATCATAAGAGCGAGGAGCGCTCCTCTCTTGTATAGCCTGCTGCCATCAAGCAGATCCCTTTCATTAATGCTGGAGAGCGCATGCTTAAGCTCGCGTGCCAGACTTCTCATAACTATGCTGTCCTGAAAACGATTGTCGTAAGCTGCTTTGGTCTTCTCCGATAGCTCGGTCTCAAAAAGGTCGAAGACGCTTATCCTCCGCCTCTTTCGTATCATGTTAGCTAGCAAGAGACCGAAAAATAGCGATATCAGAGCAGGAGCGTACTCGAGCAGGGTTCCCTTCCAGTAGAACCTGAAGAAAGCGACGATTCCAAGCGGAATGAACAAGATATAGATCGCTGCACCTATTGTGAGCGCATCGAGAGCCGATATCTTGTTCTCGAAGGATCTGCACGCGTCTCCAAGCCTTCTAAGATCGCTTAGAAATTCGTAAGAGCCAGCTTCTCTGTTGAATTTCTGCATTCAGGGTACATCCGGATTGATGTTTGCCATGTGCTTCATCTCCGCCTCAAGATATGCTTGGCCCTCTTCAAATACATGGCATCCAGTCGACGCTTATCTCTCCTGCTGTGCTGTTGTTCCAGAGCTGGATGAATCTCTCTATCGAGAAGGCACCGATGAGATCCTCTATGCTGCGCCCGTACTCCGCGTGCCTGGAGGGATCTATTGATAGCCAGCCGATATGCGCGCTTCCTATCACATTCGACCTGATATTCGCCTCAAGAATGCCAGATGGGGGGTTGGGAGATGGAAGAGCTGTGACCCTCGTAATGACCTCCGTCGATCTCTGAAGATATTCTACATCCTTGTAGCTCTCAGATAGAGCAGACTCGCCATTTACTATGTATAGCCTCTCTGAGAACCTGGGATCCTGGCCTGCAGCATAATTCACCGGTATGGGCACGGCCGATGAAGATACCAATATGAGACACAGGGCCACGAAAGCTGATATCTTCATGTTCTCAGGGTATGCGAATCTTGATTAAATACTTAATCGCTCTTGTTCCGGACCTGTACGAATAAGGATTAAGTGTTTCTGACATGCAGAAGCGTAAAGATCCAAATTTCTGGCCACAGCGCTTATCCGGACACCTCCCTTCTTCCACTCTGCAGTGACTTCCTCTCCGGCCTGAAAACGGGAGTCTTTGCTACCCCTGTACCCCCATCTCTCTAAGTAGCAAGCAGCGCAGTCTATTGCTCGTAGAGACCCGGCGGCATAAGCGGCGGTCTGAACACGCCCTTCTCGGTGATTATCGCGGTCACGAGCTCAAGAGGTGTAGCATCAAAGGCGGGATTGTATACATCGACCCCATCAGGTGCGAGCTTCACATCCCTGAGAACTCGGAGCTCATCTCCGCTTCTCTCCTCTATCACTATATCGCTCTCCTCATTCTTCACATCGAATGTGGAGAGGGGGGCTGCTACATAGAATGGTATTCCATGGTATCTCGCAAGAACAGCGTGCGTGTAGGTTCCGATCTTGTTGAAGACCGCGTCTCTCGTGATTCTGTCCGCGCCCACGATCGCTTTGTCGATCATGCCCCTCCGCATAAGCATGCCTGAGGCGCTATCGCATATCAGCGTCACATCTATGCCATCTTCCATCAGCTCCCAGGCTGTAAGCCTCGATCCCTGATTCAGAGGCCTTGTCTCGCATGCGTAAACATGAATCTCTTTCCCGTCGTTCACAGCCTGGCGTATCACACCTAGAGCCGTGCCCCAGCCAACGCATGCAAGCCTGCCGGCGTTGCAGTGCGTCAATACCCTGTCTCCATCATCCAGGAGCTTAGCGCCATTTCTTCCGATGGCTTTGTTGATCGCCACATCCTCTTCAGCAATCCTCTCAGCCTCTGCCAGAGCGATCTCTCTTACCTCAGATGCGATCTCGCCAGCGCGCGCCGCTCGTAGAACTCTATCGACCCCCCACGAAAGGTTGATAGCAGTTGGTCTAGACCTTTTTATCATATCTCCAGCTATCTCCATCTCCTGGAGCACGCCATCCCGCTCCTGGAACCGGGATCTCATAGCGGCTAGAGCTATTCCGTAGCCTCCAGCTGCGCCGAGGGCAGGCGCACCGCGTATCTTGAGGGATTTGATAGCCTCGATGAGCTCCTTCACGCTCTTGATCGTGATTATCGTATGCTCTGCAGGAAGCTTGCTCTGGTCGATGGTCTTTATGCCATCATCCCACCAGATGGTCATGGCATCAGAGGTCATCCTTTCTCACAACCTCCACAACTCCGCCTCTGGCAATATGAAGCTCGTCTATATTTGTGAATATGCCGTGCTCCACCACACCCGGGATACATGATATCTCCCTGGAGAGCGCCCCAGGATCTCTGAGCTCTCCAAACGCCACATCGATCACGAAGTTCCCGTTGTCTGTGATCACCGGTCCATCCTTCATCCTGCCCTGTCTTATCACAGCCCTACCGCCCAATTTCGCGAGCTCGCGCTCTACGACTTTTACTGCGAAGGGCAGGACCTCAACAGGAACCGGTCTGCTTAACACCTTAACAGACTTCGAACTGTCTGCAGCGACCACAAAGCGCTTGGAAGCCAGCGACACGACCTTTTCTCTGGTATGCGCTGCCCCGCCGCCTTTTATCGCATTCATTTTGGAATCGATCTGATCGACACCGTCTATTGCCAGATCCAGAAGGGGATGTTGTGTGAGGGAGGTGAGGGGTATGCCGCAATCTATCGCAAGAGCTTCCGACTGGTATGATGTCGGCACGCCCAGAATATCGAGACCATCTTTGACCATTCTGCCTATCTCCCTTATCGCCCAAGCGATGGTAGAGCCGGTGCCTAGACCTATGACCATCCCGTCTCTGACAAGCGAAGCTACAGACATCCCAGCAAGACGCTTCTCCTCGGAGTTCGTATCAGGCGTTCTCTCCATCTCAGACACCTAAGCCACATTGGACCTGCGAGTCGGTTATCTCAACCCTCTTGCCCAGTTATGATCTTAGAGCGAACTGTCGTGAAGACTGGGCCGCGAATATCTATACGCCTTTTGTAGCTCGTGATGTACCTCTCGAGTGCCGGATCGATTCTGACATTGATCTCGCCTGCAGTCCTCACGATCCTCACCCTCGTCTCGCTCTCTCTGCCCTCCATAGTCGCCATCTCAATCTCATGAGCCGCGAGCTCTGCGAATGCATCTATGAATCTTATGCCCGTTTGCACACCTTCCTCAAAAGCAGACTCCCATTTCGGGGTTCGGGGTATGCCGAGTATCTCGTTCTTGTACACCACGATCTCATTGAGATAAGCGGGGCCGCAGAGCTTTGTGTTCTCCTCCGGCTCGACGACGGAGACCCTGACCCTTCTGCCGAAGAGCATGCCCTCCCACGCATCGAACTCGCAGGGAGATGGTGTATTTCCGTATCTAACGCATGTCTCAACAATCGATCTTGCGATCTCCCTGCCGGTATCAGTCAGAGGTTTTTTATCAACACCTATCATCCTCGCGATCTCTATGGGCTTCAGGCTCCAATCTGCCTGAAGCTGTGGATAGGAGAGGGCGCGCACATCCTTTGAGTTGTAAAGTATCATTGCAAGTCGCTCGACCCCCAGGCCCAGATTGAGAACGGGATAGGGGATATCATACTGGGCCAGCGCCGTTGGAGAGTATACGCCGAAAGTCGCTATCTCAACCCAGCCGCTTTCGTACTTCGTCTCGGATCCGACCAGGCCTGGATGGTACGCATAAACCTCTATCTGAGTTCCTGGAATATAGTACTTCGAGCGCTTCTCGTCAGGCTTGAACTTGAAGTTCTCGAAGCCGAACTGGCTTAAAAGACCCTCAGCTATCGCCTTTCCCTCATCGATCGAGATATCCTCGTCCATCACGACGCAGCTCGCGGAATGATATGACATAAGCCTAGCAGCATCCTCGGATTGCTCTCTCCTGAAGCACCTGTCGACGGAGAAGAGGCGTATTGGAAGCGGCATCCTGTAATGAAGATTCGAGAGCGAGATGAACCATCCTGATGTCATATGGCTTCTAAGTGTCCTGGTTGTTGGCTCTGGCCTGAGCTCTCTGAACTCCGGGAATACGCTCTCCAGCATCATCGATATCTGCGAATCCGATACGCCGATGGCCTTTGATATCTCGGGAACGAGATCATCGCCCTCAACAGCGCCCTTCTTGTAGCTATGAAGGATCTCCCTCAGCGATTCTATCTCCTCAGAGGATAGCTCCCTGCCAATTATCTCATTGATCTTAGAGAGCCTGCTCTCGGATATGCCCACATCGGGCCTCGGAAGGCCAGCTAGGTAAAAGCATCTATCGAGAACCGCAAGTGCCTCTGATCCAAACTGCCTGTAGACGTCCTGTGCATCGACTATCACTGGATTCATCATCTCGCTGAATCCCATGCGCAGATATGCCTCTCTGAGAAGCTGAATCGTCTCGAAGATAGGATGAGGTTTTCCATGTGGATAGCTTCTCCTGGGATAGATCTTATCCAGAGATGGTCTGGCGAGGTAATCGACGCCACGCTTCCACGCGCTGTCAAAATCTTTCTCGGCAGCCTCTCTGATCTCAGCCGGGTCGAACTTCATGCTTTAGAGATTCGGGTACGTGTCCTTAAGCTTATCCTCTAAAAGTGAGAGGTGCATCTCAAGATTTTTCATCTGGATCGCGTTCGTTAGATCGCCACGTGTCTTCTCCAGCATAGATCTCGCAAGATCCGTCTTGCGCCGGAGGCCGCGTGTCAGAGCCTCCGGGTAATCGAAGCGCTGAAGCATGTCGTATATCTCCTCCATTATCTCCAGGAGCACCTCGCCCTTCTCAGGGGATCCGCTCCTTATCAGCTCCAGGATGCTTCGCCTGAGCTCTCCCGTCACATCGCCCAGGCCATTAAGATAGCTAACGGGCTCCACATCCAGTTCCTCTGGAAGTGGCATCCTGTCCTCGAATATCAGCGAGAAGAGCACGCTCGCCTCTGCGAACTCCTGCTCAGCATCATCTACAAAGCCCGCGTACCTCACGTCCTGATGTTTATCGAGGATGCTCTTTATTCTGGAGATATTCTCGCGCGCTTCTCTCAGATACTCTCTAGCCTCTGAAAGCTCTCCTCTATGCGTGGCCCTCACCGCAGATGATGATAATCTTATTACACATCGCGATAGCTTGAGCGCCTCCTCTCTAACAGCATCCTTCTCATCAAAGTATTCTATGAGAGAGGAGATGAGCTCCTTATCTCCCTCTCTGCGCTCTTTACCTCTTTCAGGACTCATCTTTGGCCATCAGCCTTTTGATCCTATTGAGGCTCGTCTCGCCTTGAACTAAGGATCTCGCCTCTGTGACGTATCTGCCTGTGTAGCCATTGAGGGATGAGAAGACCAGCTGCCAGTCCACTGTTCCGGAGCCGACCGGCAGATGTTCATCCCGCTCCCCACGATTGTCATGGACGTGAACATGGACTATTCTATTCTTCAGAAGGAGAAACTCCCTGAGGTTGTTGTTCGTGTTGGCATGCCCCACATCGAGCGTGAATCCCAGGTTATCCCTATCGACCGTATCGATTATGCCGACGATCTCGAATGGAGCTCTGCCAAGCAGCGTCGGAATGTTCACCATGTTCTCCACACCGATGGTTATGCCAAGCTCAGCAGCATGGTCGCAGATGCTTCTTATTCCAAGTATGTTCTGCTCCCAGGCGGTATCTGGCATCATCGATCCCGCTGGAGAGAGGTGGCCTGGATGTACAACCGCAAGCTCTGCAAAATCCGCTGCGAGGGTCAAACAGCTCTTCATCTGCCTTACGCTCTCCTCCCATATCGGCTGATTCACCGATGCGAGATTGAGATCTGAGTAAGGAAGATGTATGGTTATTACCAGATCCGTGGTCTCGACTATCTTCTTCACCTCATCGATGTTGTCCTCTGTGAGCCTCTGCATGCCCTCGCAGACTATCTCCCATCCCGTGTACCCGAGATCCTCAAGCTGGTAAGCCCAGTCGAATGGTTTATTGACCAGGGCGCTGGAGGAGAAGCTTATCATCACTCCACCTCATCAAGATCTATCTCAATTACAGGCTTTCCATCAACGGTTCTAGGGGCTAGCCAGTCGATGATATTGTAGCCTCCTGATATCTCAACATGTATAGATCCCAGGGGCTCCTCTTCAGGCGGGAATCCGACCCGACCCATGAAGGCGCCAGGCTTGCTTATTCTGAACTGATACGAGTCGCCTATCCTTCCTGCGAGCATCACAGATCTAGCCGTATCGAGTATCCTCTCCTCCCTCAGGATTTTATGGAATCGAATTAGAGAGGCTGCACCCCCATAGCCCTGGACCACATCCTCCCTGATGTCGAGCGTCAGGCCGGGGAAGATCCGCTCTATCGCAGCCACGACCCTCTCCACCCTCTCGGTGGGCTTAACCAGAGCACGTACAGTTACCTCGATCATGAACAGCTCCCTTTAAAGATGTGATGTCTTGAATCTCAATACAGCCGCTATACCGCCGAAGGCGTGAAGCAGCTGAGCGCCCTCCTCGAAATCGGTCGAGATGATCTTCACAGTAGCTCCGCTCTGCTCAGCCAATGAAGAGAGCTCTGTGATGAGATCTATCTCCTCAGTTATCATCAGCGGCGAGCCACATCTCGGGCAGCTACCTAGAGATGGAGATGTCGGCGTCCTTGTAGTCTCCTCAGTATAATCACAACTCTGGTTTTGGCATCTAACCTTAGCCCTCGTCTTCCTGAGATCCTCTGAAAGAAGGAGGAGGTCGACAGCACCCAGGGCCAGATTTCTTCGTACATCTCTTTCGCCGTAAGATGCGAGACCCCTGTCGCTCACGAGCTCCTTCATGAACCTCCTCATGGCGAGCTTCTCCTGCGTCAGTTCCAAATCCAACAACCTGTCCTGAGCTGCCTCCACGAGCTCCCAGAGTCCAGCTTCGTCCGTGTAGGATACATCGAATGCGTCTATTATCTTCCTCTGAAGCTCGTGGTGCAGGAAATTTCCAGCCACGAACTCCTCCTTGGTTGGGGATGGCCCGCCGATGAGTATGCCCTGAAGCTCCTTGGGATCGATGCCGAGAAAAGCATCGTTCGCGGCCTCGCCGATCCTCTTGTAGAAGTCGTGGATCGCTATCAGCCTGAGCTGCTGGAATCTATGAGATGACTGGCCACCTTTCCTCTGCTTTCCAGGAACTGTGGATGTCAGATGTTTAAGAGGCTCTACCCGCTTGCCCTTGAGCAGGCCTATTGTGGCCTCACGTCTGTCGAGGACGATGAGCCCAAACGTCTTCTTCTCAGATAGCATCTCCTCCAATGGAGTCAGGAGGAAGGTGGAATCGCAGTGGTATCTGTATGTGGTGATCGGCTCAGGTGGCTCGATGACCTTGCTGTACATATCAGTTCTGTTACCGCCGATATCCACCGCTCCGATGAACAGAACGACTCCATTCTCAGGAGCTCTAGGTATCAGCCTGAGCCTGGCCATGGCTGATTCGAGAGCGCTCTGGACGTTGGTCCTCGTGAGCTTTGACTTTATGTTTGCCGCCTGCCCGTGCTCCTCCCTGAGCTGTGCCATCACATCCGAGATCTGCTTGTCTGGAGGTATGTAGAGGGAGATGAGCTCGGTTCCCCTTCCAGATTTGGACCTGAGCTCATCCAGCAAGCGCTTGAACTCGTATTTTTCCTGTGCAGAGATCTCCATCTTCTTTCCTCAAATGATCCTGCCAGAAGTAGCCACAGACTTAGATTAAATCCTTTGCGTAGGCGTGACGGACGTCTCCGAATAAGGATTAAGTGTTTCTGACATGCAGAAGCGTAACAAACTGGCATCAGCGCTTTTTCCGGACAGGTCCGGCGTGGCTGGAGCAGTCCGAATATGCACAAAGCAGCTCAGATAACCAAATAACATGAGACTTGTCTATCCGACACGGAGATCTTATCCGGACAGGTCCTCCAGCAGCTAGAAAAGGCTCATATATCATAGGCACGAGATTATCATGAGGATATTCAAATGCACGATGAGATCGATAGACAGCTGCGTGAGCTCATGCTTGAAGGTCACAACGAGAGGGTCAGGGAGGATCTTGAGCGCCTTCTCGATGACATGCATGAGAGGGACTGCAGGATCTCGGCGATGCTCGATGAGCTTCTGGAAGAGGTCGAAAGGCTATTGCTCCTCATGGATGAGCTCGACCTGGATGATGAATAGGGTGGGGCGTTTTGGAGAGGTTGCCTGATGTTCAGGCCTGTCATCCCGAGTACCCGATAAACCTCACGCGGGTTGGAGTGACGGGAGTAAAGAAGCTCGTGAAGGTCGAAAGGAGCGGTGAGAGGCCTATTGTTCTCATATCCAACTTTGAGGTGTTCGTAGATCTTCCTTCAGACAGAAAGGGGGCGAATCTCTCCAGAAATACCGAGGCCATCGACGAGGTTCTAGAGGAGGAGATCTCAAAACCAGTTTACGAGATAGAGGAGCTCTGCGGCAAGATAGCCCTCCGTCTTCTTGAGCTTCACGAATACGCTACCCGGGCTGAGGTGAAGATGAAGAGCGAGTACATAGTCAAGCGTCAGACTCCGGCCACAAAGGTGAACTGCCAGGAGGTGGTGGATATCTTCGCCGAGGCGATGGCCACCAGCGGCTCGCCACCACATGTCAGGAAGCTCGTGGGCGCCGAGGTCGTCGGCACAACAGCATGCCCGTGTGCTCAGGAGATAGTCAGAGAGCAGATGCGCAGAGAGCTCATCGGGATGGGTTTGAGAGAGGATGAGGTCGAGAGCTTTGTTAGCAGGATACCCGTAGCAACACACAACCAGCGAGGACGCGGAAGCATATCGATAGAGGTGAGGGACAGAAAGTGCGTCTCGATAGATCGGATAATTAAGATCATAGAGGAGTCCATGTCCTCGAAGGTCTATGGCCTGCTCAAGCGCCCGGATGAGGCCCTTGTCGTCTCGAGGGCTCACAGGAACCCTATGTTTGTGGAGGATTGCGTCAGAACGATGGCTCAGAAGGTCGTATCGGTTTTTACGGATCTTCCGGATGACGCGCGCGTGACGCTGAAGCAGATAAATGAGGAGAGCATACACCGGCATAACGCATTCGCTGAGAGGGTGGCGATGATGGGCGAGCTCAGAGCAGAGCTCGCGAGGGCTTCGGAGTCGCATCACAATTCGATCGAAAGAGAATGAGACGATGAGCGACAAAATCGGAATGATAGGGGAAAGGATCAACAGGCTCCTGGAGGAGAGGGGAATCATCGCGAGATGCGAACTCCTGCATAGGATATACCAGGCGGTTCGCGAGGCTGATCTGAGCGATGAGGAGATGGATATTTTAAGAAGAATCGCTGGCGAGAGGCCTGCTGCTGGGATATTCGCAAGCATAATGAGCGGCCATCCTCTCTTCGCAGATACTCCAAAGCTGGACAGCTTCATAGTGATACATGGAAGGATATTTCACTTCCCGCTCTCGAGAAAGTACGATCGACCCGACTTCGAGAGGGCCTACGATATCTTCAAAAATACAAGAGAGGAGATTCTCAATCTAGTCAGAGCGAATCTCCAGTACCTCACTATCGATTTTCTAAAGAGGGCGGGATACACGCCAGAGCGCATGAGCCCAGGCAGGCTGTCTTTATCTAAAGGGACTGATCGGCTAGAGGTTTTTGTTTACCCGAGGATCACGATGCTGGATGTTGATGAATGCATCCTTGCGGCAGAGCTATACGGCGCCACGGCTGCGATAGTGCCGCACGAGGAGAGGCTCGATCCTTTTATGAGGTTCTATCAAGATCATGCGAGCCTTCTTGAGGAGAAGGATGTTCAGGTCTGGGTGGCGAACATGGAGGAGGGCTCAATAGATCCGTTCATAGGCTTCACGACGGATCCAGAGATATACATGGGTTTCAAGAATCCTAAACTAGCGTCTATGGTCAGATCCAGGTGGAGGTTGAGGTGATTCATATGAAGCATCCGAGTCGTGTCTTCTCCTTCATGGAGTTGGATAGCGAGGACGACCTCGTAAAGGCGATGAGCGAGCACAACTGGCCGCTGTGCTACGGCTTTTACCACGGAGATCTCATGTACCTTGGAGATGGGGATAGCGAGGATGCTCCGGAGTACTCTGTTGTCAGGATCGAGAGGACCGAGGGGCATCATGGCATAATCGGAAGGGAGATCGGACGTATAAATGCCAGCAAGATGAGCAAGGAAGAGATACGCAAGGCGATAGGCGATCTCAAGTCGGGCAAGTACGAGATGGACAACCCAGTACACGTGCAGGTTGAGCCCAAATGGCACCACAGCTGCGAGCTATGCAGGCTAGAGGACGAATGAATTACGAGAGCCGATCTCGCTATTGAGAATCGCTATTAAAATCATGGAAGGAGGAAGCACCCCGATTAATGAGATGTTTGCCATTCTCGATATGCTCTACACAAAGATCAATCGATATGAGTTCGAATGGCCGCATTGATTGTTGATTAAGACCTTCCGAATAAGAGATCGAAGTTGCATGCTCTAAGGCAGATGTTAGCGGAATTCGGAGGGGTCTGAGCAGGAGGGATTGATATAGCAAGAGGTTTATTGTTGCTGATTCTGTGCATAGCGCTCTGCCAGCTCGCCGGTGTCGTCGGATCTTACCTGACGGATCTATCAGTATCCACCTGGTATCCGGGCTTGGTGAAGCCTTCATACACGCCGCCTGGCTGGTTTATAGGCCTGGTCTGGATAATACTATACACATTGATGGGCGTATCGTTATTTCTGGTGCTGGCAGCTGATGTGTCCCGAGGCCATCTCTATCGAGCCCTAATACCCTTTGGAACCCAGCTTCTTCTGAACATAGCCTGGTCGGGGGCCTTCTTCGGCATGAGATCCCCCGCAGCAGGTCTTATTGTCATCGTAGTATTATGGATATCAATAGCAATCACCATGGCGAGGTTCTTCGAGATATCAAAGAACGCTGGCATGCTCCTGATACCATACATACTATGGGTGAGCTTCGCGGCATTTCTTAACTACAACATCTGGAGGTTGAACTGAGCGCCCCATCGAACTGCCAAGCAACGGTTTATCCGAAAAGTACTTATAGTACTTCAAAACTATAATACTTGCGAGGTGACACCTATGTGGAGGAGAAGATATCCCTCGATCTTTGACATATTCGAGAACTTCATGAGAGGATTTCCGTTCGAGAGAAAGGAGCGCTTTGAGGAGGACTGGTTCCTGTCCCCGTTTGAGGAGATGATAAAGAGGTTCGAGACTGAGATGCCCAAGGAGTTCAGAGAGCTCGTCAGAGAGGAGGAGACCCCTGAAGGTAAGGTCAGAAGGTATGGGCCGTTCGTGTATGGCTTCAGCTATGTAATCGAGCCTGGAAAGGAGCCAGTCTTCCGGGAGTTCGGAAACATCAGGCCGTCATATCGTGGCATCGAGGCCAGCATTGGGCGTGAGCCGCTCGTAGATATAATGGAGGAGAAGGACAGCTACAAGATCTTCGTCGAACTGCCTGGCGTGGACAAGTCCAACGTAAAGCTGGATGTGGCAGAGGACAGCGTCGAGATCAAGACTGAGGATGAGAAGAGATTCTACAAGATGATCCAGCTGGATAGGCCCGTCGATCCAGACAGCGCAAAGGCGACCTACAACAACGGCGTGCTCACATTAACGCTGGAGAAGAAGGAGAAGCGAAAGGGCAAAGAGGTCAAGATAGAATAAGCACGGGGAGACGAAAACTCTTCGGTCTATTTTTCTCGGTATATTTTTCTTCTATTTGTACTCGCGCCCAAATTCGCATTCTGCAGAGCGATCATCCGAACTTGGTGTAAATTGCCTTGCGAATTGATGCTCATGCAGCATACACCCCACCCTTAGATCGAAAAGATATTTATTTTATATAAATTATTTAAGAGTTTGTTCACATTTTGTGCTGTATCTAAGAGCTTCTGAATTTTGATGCAGAGAGCCGATTCACCCGATCTATTTAGTAAGAATCGATATCTATCGACCGCATTGCCTTGAATTATCCAACACAGCAGGTTCTGCGGAGGATATCCTCTGTTTTAAGCGCTGGTTTAATCAACCATCATAGCGCATTATCTTTTATGACACAGAAGTTCTACACACTGCCCGATTTGCCGTATGGCACAAAGGATCTCGAGCCCTACATCTCGGAGGCACAGCTGAAGATCCATCACGATAAGCACCATCTCGCATACGTCAATGGTGCGAATGCCATTCTGGAGAGGCTTGATAAATCTCGAAAAGATGGCGCGGATATCGATCAGAAAGCCACTCTGAAGGAGCTATCATTCCACATAGGCGGCCACCTGCTCCACAGCCTCTTCTGGGCGAATCTGCGCGCGCCATCGAAGAGCGCTCCTGCGGGCTCTCTGGCCACGGAGATAGAGAACGAGTTCGGCTCATTTGAGAGATTCAAGAAGGAGTTCACAGCCGCAGCTGTAAGTGTTGAGGGCTCCGGATGGGCCGCGCTCGCATATTGCATGCAGACCAGAAGGCCGATAATAATGCAGATCGAGAAGCACAATATCAATGTCTATCCGATGTTCAGATTGCTGTTAGTCCTGGATGTCTGGGAGCATGCCTACTACCTGGACTATAAGAACGAACGTGCGAAGTTCGTGGATGCATTCTGGAATATAGTGAATTGGGACGAGGCCAACAGAAGATTAGAGAGTCTGATTTGACATAGATCGATTATCATAGACATCTCATAGACATTAGCCATAAGTCAGCAGGTGGGAAGGATACGATATACACAATAACATTGAATCCAGCTATAGATAGAACGATCTGGGTCGATCGCATAAGGGAGGACGAGCCCAACAGGATCGTCAGGGAGGAGAATTACGCCGGTGGAAAGAGCGTGGATGTCTCAAAGGTGCTCAAGAACCTGGGGGTGGAGAGCACCGCGCTCGGATTCGTGGGAGGGTTCGCCGGAAGGGAGCTCGAGGGACGGCTTCTGAACGAAGGTGTCGGCACCGACTTCGTAAGAGTAGCTGGCGAGACCAGGACTAACATAATAATCCACGAGATGTCCACAGGAAGGCAGATCGCGTTCTATGCGAGAGGCCCTGAGATAAAGCCGCATGAGCTCATGATGCTCATAGAGCAGATAGAATCTCTCAGGGATCCGGAGATAGTCACAATTGGCGGCAGCCTACCACCTGGACTAAGCCCAGCAATCTATCGCAAAGTCGTTGCTGAGGCGAAGAAGTGCGAGCATAACGGCTGCAAGGCAAAAGTCTTTTTGGATGTCGATGGCAGATCGCTCAGCTCTGGAATCGAGGCGATGCCTGATGTGATAAAGCCGAATGTACACGAGCTCAGCGAGCTGATGGGCAGGGAGCTTAAAGATATCGATGATATTCTAGCTGCAGCCAGGGATATAAACAGAAAGGGCGTGAAGATCGTGCTGGTCTCGATGGGGCCGCGCGGCATACTTCTGGTGAGCGGAGACGAGGAGTATCTTGCGACGCCACCAGAGGTCAAGGTCGAGAACACGGTCGGCGCCGGCGATTCGTCCGTTGCAGGATTCATCTACGGAATGATAAATGGAAAGGGGCTTGAGGAGTGTCTAATCTACGCGGTAGCAGCAGGCACCGCGACCACGCTGCGAAAGGGGACGGCCCTTGCCAGCAAGGAGGACTTCGAGCGGCTAATTCCGCAGATAGCTCTGAGAAACCTCAAAGAGAATCGAGGATTTTAACATAAGTATGCTGAGGGCTGGCGATCAGTTCATATCCGGAAGATCCGGCGGGGTGGCGGCTGCCTTTTATCCCTACCGCGGGGGCTATATCGGCGTCGCGCCTGCTCACATATTCCGTTACGCTGGGACGGACGAGCTCAGGATAAGAGGCCATCTCACCAGAGTTCTCCATTTCTGTCCAGATGCGGATCTGGCGTTCTTTCTAGTGCTCGCACCATGCGAGGAGACACCTCTCGGAAGACCAAGGCTTGGCGAAGCGGAGTTGATCAACAGCGCCAGGCGCATGGGATGCAGGATAACGGATGCCTCCTGGAGCATAGTATACGTGGTGTTGCAACCAGGCAACCTTCCGGGGCCTGGAGATAGCGGAACACCCATCTTTCAGGACGGCGTCGTTGTGGGGATGCTCATCACGATAAACCTCGGCACCTGCAGAAGCACAGCGATCTCGGGCGAGTTCATAAGATCGAAGCTGGAAGAATATGCAAGATGAGAGGGCGGAATTCATTCCCAGGCCGAGAATGCAAATGTCCTTCGAGAAAGCTGATCATAATACATATCAGCTTCCTGCAACAACCGCTAGTTATTTCATATATCAAGAAGATCCACACTTGGATGTCCGAGAGCAGTTCGCATCTACACTTTTCGCAGGGAGGTTGTGATGGAGGGATCTGCGCGTATTGGCGTTTACATCTGCCACTGCGGTCTCAACATAGCTGCAATACTTGATGTAGAGGAGCTCAGGAGGTTCGCGGAGAGCCTGCCAAATGTGGTTGTGGCCAGAGACATGCAGTTCACCTGTTCGGATGCCGGTCAGAACACGATAAAAAATGATATAGCAGAGCTCAAGCTCGATGCGGTCGTTGTCGCAGCCTGCTCTCCAAGGCTTCACGAGCCGACATTTCGGAGAACGGTGAGCGAGGCCGGCCTGAACCAGTACCTGCTCGAGATGGCCAACATCAGGGAGCAGTGCTCCTGGGTTCATATGGAATCACCCGCGCTGGCGACGCAGAAGGCGAAGGATCTTATAGCAATGGCCGTTGCCAAGGCGGCACTTCTCCATCCGCTGGAGACCGAGAGCATTCCAGTGAGCAGGGACGTTCTCGTCATAGGCGGCGGGGTTGCCGGTATCTCTGCCGCACTCGATCTTGCGAACGCTGGCCTGAGAGTATACCTGGTCGAGCGCAAGCCAACCATCGGCGGATACATGGCGCTTCTAACCGATGTATTTCCCACGAACGATTGTTCGATCTGCGTCCTGGCCCCCAAGATGGCCGAGGTATACGCGCATCCCCTGATAAAGCTGATGACCTACTCAGAGATACTCGCCATAGAGGGAACCGTCGGTCATTTCAGGGTCACGGGGGTGACGAAGCCGAGGTACGTGGATCCGAATCTCTGCAAGGGCTGCATAAATGAATGCTCAGCCGCATGTCCTGTGGAGGTACCTAACGAGTACGATTTCGGCTTGGGAAAGAGAAAGGCGATATACATGCCGATCCCGCAGTCGGTACCTCTCGTCGCTTGCATAGATACAAACGCTTGCATAGGGTGTGGGCTCTGCGAGGAGGCCTGCCCCGCGGATGCCATCAAGTACGACCAAACTGCTGAGGAGTTCAAGCTAGATGTGGGCGCGATAATCGTCGCCACCGGCTGGGAGGCGTTCGATGCGCGGAGAAAGGAGGAGTACGGCTTCGGAAGGTACCGCGATGTGGTCACCACCCTCCAGATAGAGAGGATGTTGAATGCCGCAGGCCCTACCAGAGGGGAGGTGGTGAGGCCCTCAACAGGAGAGGTCGTGAGATCCGTGGCGTTCATACAGTGCGTGGGTTCTAGGGATGTCACGGTCGGTAATCCCTACTGCTCCAGGATATGCTGCATGGCGTCCCTCAAGAACGCGCAGCTCATAAAGGAGAAGTATCCTGATGCGGATGTCGCGATCCACTACATCGACATAAGGGCTGGAGGGGAGGGATACGAGGAGTTCTACCTGAGAGCTCAGAGGCTCGGGATAAGGTTCATTCGGGGGCGCGTCTCATCCATCGAGGAGGGCGATGACGGTCTGTATGTTCATTACGAGGACACGCTTCTCGGAAAGACCTCTATGCGCAGATACGATCTCGTGGTGCTCTCGATAGGACTAGAGGCAAACAAAGATGCAGAGGTCATAGGAAATCTGCTGGGCCTGACCCGACGCCCTGACAGGTTCTTCGAGATAGCGCATCCGAAGATGAGACCTGTGGAGTCTCACATCGACGGTGTTTTCATAGCGGGCTGCGCCTCCGGGCCGAAGGAGATACAGGTATCGATAGCTCAGGGCAGCGCAGCTGCATCTAAAGCCTTACAGCTCTTGATCAAGGGCGAGATAGAGCTCGATCCCACCGTGGCTTTTGTGGACAAGGAGAAATGCATTGGATGCAAGCTCTGCGTCGATACATGTCCGAGCAGAGCGATAAGCGTAAAGGACACGGCCTTTGTGGACGAGGCGAGATGCAAGGGGTGCGGCACATGTGCTGCGGCCTGTCCCGTCGATGCGATAGAGATGCGTCTTTTCTCGGATGAGCAGATACTCGCCCAGATAAGGGCTGCTACAGCAGTAAAAGGAGAGTATCCCTTCATACTCGGATTCCTCTGCAACTGGTGCAGCTATGCCGGGGCTGATCTCGCCGGCACCTCCAGAATCCAGTATCCGACAAATATACGCGTCATAAGGGTTATGTGTGCTGGCAGGGTCGATCCGAGCTTCGTGCTAGAGGCTCTAAGGCGTGGGGCGGATGGAGTTCTCATCGCGGGCTGCCGCATAGGCGAATGCCATTATGTCAAAGGAAACATTCAAGCCTTGCAGAGGGTCGAGGTTCTCAAGGGGCTCCTGAAGGAGATCGGCATAGATCCCAGAAGGCTAAAGATCGTGTGGTGCGCAGCCAGCGAGGGGGAGATCCTGGCCAGAAATGTGAAGGAGTTCGTTGATGAGCTCCGCGATCTCGGGCCCATCGGAACAGAGTTAAAGGCAGCACTGCCTCCGGGGAAGGATTGAAGATGCTTGAGATAGAGAAGGATATGGAGGTCGAGGGCACACACATAAGATGCAGACAGAGAAGCGGAGATATAACAAAGATCCTCGATTACGATTACAAGAGATGCAATGGCTGTGGTATTTGTGTATCCCTCTGCCCAGCCAAGGCCCTTCAGCTCGGCCCGCTCCTGGAGATCGCGACGGGCTTGGACGCTCCTCCTGTGCTCATAGACCTCGATGCATGTGTCTTCTGTGGCATGTGTGCCAACTTCTGTCCCGTCAATGCCTACAGTTTCACAATAAATGATAACGACATAAAGAACGATGATAGATATCCGAGACTCTTGAGGAGAGCGGAGCCGAACGAGAGGTGTCTGCCATGCACGCTATGCGAGCCTGTCTGCCCTACAGAGGCTATAACAGTCGTGTTCAACAAAACGAGAGAGGACTTCGGGCCGCTGAGAGAGGGGATTGAGGGAGAGATATCCATTGATAGAGAGAAGTGCAATCTCTGCGGTATATGTGCAAGGTTCTGCAAGGCATTTGTGCTTCTCGATAAGGAGTTGGATCCAAGGGATCTGAAGCCGTACGAGCAGTTGCTCGTGGATGAGGATCTGTGCGACTACTGTCAGCTCTGCGTTGGCATATGCCCAGAAGAAGCGATCTCCGTAAAGGGCGTACCTCTTGATGCAAAGCTGGAGCTAAAAGGGAGCATAGACGTCGATCAAACGCTTTGTATAGGCTGTGGAAGATGCGCTATAGTATGCCCCTACGATGCGATGGATGTCGTGAAACCGTTCGAGGGCGATATAAAGATAATCGAAGAGCGCATGGTCAAATGCGATCCCATAGGATGCCATGGATGCTTCAACGTCTGCCCGACGGACTGCTGGTATGTCGATGAAGATGGCAAGATCGGCGTGGTGAAGGACCAGTGCATACTCTGTGGCGCGTGTGCTAATGCATGCCATCTATTCGGCATAGACGTCTCAAGGACGAATGTATCGCATACCCCAGTAAAGGAGACTCCTTGGGCATCGGAGTGGAAGGACGCGATCAGGGCTATTCTCACTGGAGAGAAGAGGAGGCCCGATATATCAAGAGCTCTCTCTCCGCCGGCCGTCGAGAGACCTCCTCCGGTGGTTATCGAGATGCCGAAACGAGATCCGGATGCACTTCGACTTGTTGATGAGATTCTGAGTGGGATAGAAGATGTTATGCGAAAGCCGAAGGTCAGGTACCTCTGGGAGAGGGCGCCGGCTGATGAGGCCGCCAGAAAGATCGCGTCCAGGATGAAAACAGGCTCTCAGGAGGTATCCTGATTGGCTCTCGAGGAGAGGGACGCGAACTTCACCGATGAGGTCGTCAGGTTAGCGGGCGAGGAGATAAGAACCTGCATCCAGTGCGGCACGTGCTCTTCAAGCTGCTCGACGGCACATCTGATGGATAGGAGCATACGGATGCTGGTCCATTTGGTCCTGGATGGAAGGAAGCAGGAAGCGTTAGCGAGCGATTCGATATGGCTATGCACCTCCTGCCTGCTATGCACCGTACGATGTCCAAGAGGCATAAGGCCGAAGGCTCTGGTCTCGGCTCTAAAGCATATATACGAACGCGAGGGCCTCAGAGGGAGGGATGAGGCCTTCGAGAGGGTATTCGTGAATCAGATCAGGGAGCGGGGGAGGATCTCAGAGCTTCTCCTCTCAGCTTTGTATGCTCTAGAAAATCCGGCCGCTGCAGTCCCAATAATGGATATGGGCATAGAGCTTCTCTCAAAGGGGAAGATCGCCCTCGATTCAGGGTATGTCAGGGGAATGGATGAGATCCATCGCATCTTCGAGGAGCTTGAGAATGAGTGAGATCGCATACTATCCCGGCTGTGTCTCGAAGGCTACCGGACGCGAATACGATATCTCCACCAGGGCAGTGGCCGAGGCTCTCGGAATAGAGCTGGTCGAGCTGGACGACTGGAGCTGCTGCGGCGCAACACACGTCTCCAATGAGACCCTGGCGGTAGCCCTTGCTGCAAGGAATCTCGTTCAGAGCGATTTGACGATAATGACAACATGCTCCATATGTTACAGCAACCTGCGCATCGCGGTAAATCGGCTCAATGATAACGGTCTTAGATCCCGGATCAACGCGCTTCTGGCTAAAGATTACAAAGGCGCAAGGGTGATACACGTCGTAGAGATGATCGCAGAGGCGCTAAAGGAGAAAGAACTCCCGATACCGCTCAGGGGTCTCAAGCTCTCAGCTTACTACGGCTGTCTTCTTACCAGGCCAGCCAACGGTATAGACAGCCCGGAGAATCCCCGTATCCTGGAGGATCTAATTCGCAGATTTGGAGCCGAGCCCGTGGAGTCGCCGCTAAAGATGCTCTGCTGCGGCGGCCCGATATTCATGCCGAGAGAGGATGCTGCACTCGAGAGCACGTATCACATACTCAGAAGCGCGAAGCGGCTCGGTGCAGATGCCATAATGGTCGTCTGCCCCCTATGCCATCTGATGCTTGATGCAAAGCAGAAGGTTATCGAGAAGAGGTATGGCGTTGATCTCGGAATTCCAGTGCTCTATGTCACACAGCTTGCCGGTATTGCTCTCGGTCTGGGGCCGGATGATCTAGGACTGGAGAAGAACAGCGTCTCTGCAACGCCGCTTCTAGAGAGGATCTATCAGAGCATGGCTGAGCCGTGAGTATCAGCCTCATGATAAACATAAGAAGATGCCTCAGAACGTGCTGTGTTGAATAATGTTCAGAAATCCAACAGCAGAGGGTCAATTCACACGAATTAAATTTTTGGTAAGAATTGATGTCTAGCGACTGTATCGTTCAAATTATTCAACACGGCAATAACCAGTAAGTCTGCTGGATATCGGAAAACACTTATGACCAACAGCTCACCCTGTGACTGAAAATGGTCCGGAGGCATTTTCGTACCAAATTTTAAGTCCCAGCTCAGGGACAGGTTCGGGATTGAGCACACCACTCTACAGGTGGAATACGAGTGCTGCGAGAATGACTCTGTGTGTAGAATCTTCAAGTCTTTAATGCTGTTATGAATTTTGATACGACTTAAGCCACAGCTGGCACTGAGGATCCCTGCTGTAAAAGTCACCACATTCATTGTACGCCCTTGCACGACAGCCCCCATTGCATCCATTTTTAAGCAGTGAGCAGGTGTTGCAGAGTCCGAGCTTGCTGCTATTCAGTTCCCTGAAAGGCTTAAATATCTTCGACTCTGACCAGAGCTTCCTAAATCCTACTTCTCTCACCGAATATTCACTCAGCCACTCAGTCCCTCGGAGAAAAGAGCAAGGAACTAGGTAACCATTGGGCAAAATGCCACAGTTTCTGATTCCCGGACCGCATCCAACCTGCACATTCTTAGGATCTACATATTCGTAGTTCTTGTTAACTGTAACTTGCATAGGTATGCCATAATGGATAGAAATCCTCTTTCGATTCGCCTCTATCAGATCATCTATTGTACTTTTTATTGATTGGATATCTCCCTCGGTCATGCATACCCGGTTGATCCTCTCACGCCCCAGATTGACTCTGTTCTTTAAGTGCCAACTCCTTGCGCCGATCGATATGATGAAATCTAAGAACTCTCTGAGGTTATGTTGATTATCCTCTGTGATCATGGACTGGACGCCAAAGTCTATGTTATTCTCATTCAGGCAATGTACTGAATCTAGGACTCTGGTAAACGTGCCCTTTTTGCCACAAAAATAATCATGTTTTTCAGGGATGTAATGGTGAATGCTGAGTTGAAGACTTAATCTCGACAGCTTAGCCAAGTTCTGGCAGACTTTAGGGTTCAACAAGGTACCATTAGTTGCTATGAGAATCCGAAATCCGAGATCGTCAGCTAAATTTAATATCTGCAAAAAATCCTCTCTGCAGAATCCTTCCCCTCCACCGATGATCAGCTGGAGGACGCCGATATCTGCCAATTCATTCATCAAGGCGATGCATTCTTTTGTATTCAGATCGTCTGATGCTTTCTTTCCTGATGAGTTATAGCAGTGCAGGCATCTAAGGTTACACTCAGAGGTTATCTCCCAGAATACAGAAACGGGGCTGGCAAGGGGAACTAGCTCATCTACTGGGCAGTATTTCGAGTTCCATTTAGTGATCTTTCCATTCTCTGACGAGAAATAAATAAATACATCCTTCAAGATTCCATCGATTTGGCTCGATAGATCGACATCAGATCCGATCAGGTAATGCTCACTGATATATTTTATTACATCATTTTTTCTTCGGCCCCGGTCTATATATAAATATGATATTAAAAATGCTGTCGGATTGAGCATCAATTCAAGCCCTGTGTCCCTATCTAGGATCATTCCGCCAAAAGACTCGGTTCGAAATAAGAAGCGTTTTGTCATGATCATCTACTGTATCAGATATAGATTGGTCACATCCTTTACTTTCGCCATGTAGACATAGTAGATGTCCTAGTTGCTATATACCTGATGATTCCTATTAACCTCCTTTTCAGGCGTTGCTGCATACTTGTATTAATAATATTTTATATAAAAACCTCACGACCAATAGATCACCCATGGGAATGAAACTGGTTCGGAGGCATTTTCGTACCAAAGGTAGGTTTTAGGAATCCTTACCCGGTATGTATATTTCCCTCAGGACTTGTGCCGCAATCCTCGCACTCTTTTATGTAGCCGCTGGCGTTGCAGACAATCCCATAGCTTGGCGATGTGTAGAACGTGTAGGGTCCAGGATCGCATTTGCACACTTTAGCCTTTGCGCCTAAAACTTCAGGAGCTACCCAGTTCTTCATCGTTTTTGCTACTTCTACAAGATCACGAACGCTCTTCGCTATCTCAGCCATACATTTTACCTCTTTGTTTTTTTATGTCAGTATGGTATTAAAAGATTTTGGTGAACTTTCGGGACTACACAGTAATACTATATGAATCACAAAATATTTATACATAAAAAATCGATGGCAAAAAATTTATTGGCTCTTTTGCCATTTACTGCGAGATGTGGGCTTCATCCCACGACTGAAGGAGTATTCGCTACCTCTACGCCCCTAGTGCCGTAAATGGCACTTCGGTGATGTGAGTACACGAGCCTGGAAAGGCGCAAGTGATAATCCAGCGTGCTCCGACATGCTGCCCTGCCTATCTCATCCCTCGAGTTGATGCCCTAACTCAAGCTTTTTGCTCAGGAAAGGCGCTGAGGCAGGAACCTGTCGTGGAGCTTTATGGATACCACAAGGAAGAGCAGAGCGAACGCTGTCAGCACGGCCAGATCTGTGGGAATGGAGTAATAACTTATGCCAGCTGTCGAATATCTTGCCAAGTCAATGAAATATGTTAGCGGCGAAGCTGAAGCTATGGTTCGAGCCCAGGCAGGCATCTCTTCCACCGGGATGAAAACGCCGCTGATGAATACCAGGGGAAACCGCACCAGCGAGGATAGCATCATCACGGTTGCAGGCACATCCGTAGGCGGGTAAACTGATAGCAAAATGCTCAGCGATGCAAAACAGAAGGTTGCCAGAACCATGCCAGCGCCGAAGACGAGGATGTGTGCAACTTTCACGCCCATCAGTACGGCGACGGCCAGGGGTATGATGGAGATCAGCAATCCAAAGATGAATGAAGCGAAGACGTCTCCCAGAAGAAGGGCCCAGACCTCAACGGGAGAGGATACCAGTCTTTCCAGCGTCTTGGAGCGGGCTTCCCAGGGTAGAATTGCCGGCCCCACTGCTGTGGAGGTGAAGAAGATAGCCATGCCCATGAGCCCTGGAAAGAGAGCCTCCACAGTCATATTTCGTCCGATTGTGAACGCTATCAGTAGGAATAAAGGAAATATCAGGCCGAAGACCATGACCGGACCTTTGGCGTAATATATCCACACATCCTTCCTGGCAACGACAAAGGACCTTCGGAGCTGTTCTAGGTGGTACATAATTAACTCCCCTGAAGGTTGCTTTTCTGTGTCAGGCTTACGAATATGTCTTCCAGCGATGGCGCGAGGGTGTTCAAAGCTACGATCTTCAAGTCATGTGAACGGGCATAGTCCGTGATGCAGTTAATCGTCAGATTGACATCGTCCACATATAGTCTGAACTTATCCCCTATCTTTTTAACCTCTTTAACGCTGGAAAAATTCGATAAATCCTCCGCGTTAACGCTGCGGTTGAAGCTCAACTCGATGGACTGAAGACTGCTGCTCTCTCGCTTGAGAACCTCCGGTCGATCTATGGCCGCGATTACACCGCGATTTATAATCGCGATTCTCTCGCAGAGCTGACTGGCATCCTCCATGTTGTGGGTGGTTAAAAATACGGTCGTTCCAGCCCGGTTCAAATCCCTTATGACATCTTTAATGAGCCGGGAGCTCTCTACGTCCAAGCCGGAAGTTGGTTCGTCTAGGATGAGCACAGATGGCTGATTGATGAGAGCCATGCACAGGATCAGCCTCTGCTTCATACCTTTAGAAAATCCACGAGCAGGGCTGTCCTTCCTGTCGTACAGGCCGAACTGCTCCAGCAGCTTCTTTGCTCTTTCCTCTCTATCTCTTTTGGGAACACCGTAGAGCTCCCCCATGAGCATGAGATTATTCCATGCGGAGAGCTCCACATAGGCATTCGACATCTCTGGCACAACGCCCATCACCTGTTTCGCCCTGATGGGGTCTTTCTTGATGTCGTGCCCCATAATGACCGCCGTTCCCTTGTCGGGTTTAATTATTCCAGTCAGCATTCTTATAGTGGTACTTTTGCCGGAGCCGTTCGGTCCGAGAAAGCCGAATATCTCGCCTTCTTCGACCTTGAAGCTTATGCTATCCACAGCAGTGAAGCTGCCATATCGTTTTGTCAGGTTATCGACCTCTATAGCTTCCATAATGGTCTCCCATCGTCAAGTCAACTGCTATTGTTTGGTAGCGTACGTTGGACAGTAAGCGCCAGCGACCTCCCCAAGAAAGCTGTGGGCATCTGCGCTCCGCCTCTGTCGGCTTCACGGATCCGGTTATCCGGTATCTCACCGCCTATACCCTCAGTCCGAGGGTGTGTTCATTCAGCATTATGATCTTCAGTAGTCTTCACACAACGACCTATTGTTTAGATACCGGCCTGCAGAGAGTTTGCATGCGTGATCTGTTCTTTTCAGCTATCAGTCTGGAGGACTTTCAGCTCTTCTTCGACCTCTTCCAGTTCCTTCTTCAGCGATTCCCTGTACTTCTCGAGCATCTCTTTTCGCTCTTTTCTGCCAAAGAACATGCGCTCATGACAACAGCACATCCCATGGCGTCCATAATGAGGTGTTCCATGGCGGACCATGCAGCCGCACATCTCATTTACACCCATTCGAGTGAATGCTCCATGCAAAGGCGCGAGATGGTAACCTGGTTTTTCTACATAACACATTTTCACTCACCTTCTTCCAGCAGATCTATGACAATCTTATGGGTCTTAAGCCGCCAGATCTTCTCCGGTGTGCCTGCTCCGACTTCTCTGTAGGACGCCACCTCAATGATCCCGGCCTGCTTGAGAGCGGAAAGGTGATAGTAAAGCCCGGCGGGTGACATCTTCTCACTCAGCCCGAGCAGTTCGTAAATCTCCTTTGTGCTCCTCTCTCCTCTGCCGATGCAGCGTATGATATCCCACCTGGTGGGGCAGTGCAATGCTTGGATGTACCGATGCATTTTTTGCAGAGCACTCGGAAGATCCCGGCTGTGACACATAAGTCTTTACCTTATATTTTTGAGTTATTGACTATCTTATTCAAGTATTAGGCTTTAAATATTTCGGCTGCATGAAAGGACGTATTCGAATAAGGATTAAGTGTTGCTGACATAAGCGGTAAAGGTCCGAATTTCTGGCCTCAGCGCTTATCCGGACATGTCCGCATCGTATGCAGTATGGCTGGCCATTCACATAGCGGATGTGCGGCTTCGGAACGGCAGAGCGCTATCAATGAGCATCACGCGATCTCCTCGATTGATACAGAGCTTCCTACACGGGAGCGCAGGGGTGTGAGGTACGGCTCCTCGGCTGGATAGCGTCACATGGATTGTTTTTGTGAGATATTCGTTAGCTATTGTATTTTTGGCGTTAGGGGCTGCAACGCGTACGGAAAAAGCATTTATACTTGTTTTGTTTTTAAGATTCCTGGTCCGTTCCTTATCATCATGGAGGATTGAATAATTTGACAACTGTTTATGATGTGCCTCCAGCAGATCTGATAAACGCGGTAGCAGAGGAGCTGAAGGCGAGCGGCAAGATCGCGCCGCCTGCCTGGGCCGCGTATGTGAAGACTGGAGTGCATACGGAGATGCCACCCAGCAATGCTGACTGGTGGTACGTGAGATGTGCATCGGTACTCCGCCATGTCTATGTCGACGGGCCAGTGGGCGTGTCCAGGCTTAGGACGCATTATGGTGGAAAGACCAGAAACCGAGTGGCTACGGGCAGATCGGTTAAGGGCAGCGGCTCGGTTATCCGAGAGGCCCTTCAGCAGCTTGAAAAAGCTGGCTACGTCAAGAAGCAGAAGGACGGAAGACATATCACTCCTGAGGGGCAGAAGTTTCTAGACGAGATCGCCCACAAGGTGATGATGCGACTGGTGGAGAAGATACCTGAGCTGAAGAGGTATTGAGATATGGACGATGAGCTGGCAGATCTGAGACGCAAGAGGCTTGAACAGCTGCAGAGGCAGCAGATGGAGTCGCAGCTATATGCAGCACAGCAGGAGCAGATCCAACAGGAGCTCGAGGCCAAGAAGCAGGCGATTCTGAGGGCAATACTGACCCCAGAGGCGAGGGAACGGCTCAGCAGCATCCGCATGACCAGGCCTGAATTTGTAGCTCAGATAGAAGCGCAGCTTATCATGCTCGCTCAGAGTGGACGTATAAGATCGGCGATCACGGACGAACAGCTGAAGGCCATATTGAAGCAGGCCCAGCCGAAGAAGAGAGATATCAGCATACGACGGATTTGAGCATGAAGGTCACCACTCTGTTCAGCGGCGGGAAGGACAGCGGACTCACCGCGATACTGCTTGAGCCCTTCTTCGATGAGATCGAGCTTGTGACGTTCAGCTTCGGCCGCGATGATGCCTGGAAGGCGGCTGCAAAGGCAGCGGAGGCTCTAGGCCATCCACATCGCGTGGAGATCCTCAGTGAGGATATTCTGGAGGCCGGCCTGGATATGCTTGTGAAGGATGGCTATCCCAACAACGCGCTGAATTACGTTCATAGGTGTGCCATTGAGACCCTGGCGGAGAGCTGTGAGTACATCGCAGACGGCACGCGCCGAGACGATCGCGCTCCCGTCATGACCACGAGCATAATCAGAAGCCTTGAGGACAGGCACAAGATGCAGTATCTAAGGCCGCTCGCTGGCTGGGGCTGGAGGGCCATAAACGAGATGGCCAAGAAGTACATGGAGTTCGAGGTTCTTCCCAGCGATAGGTATCCCGCTTCCGATTTTGAGGTGGGATTGAGATATGCCCTTGCAGAGCGATATGGGCAGGGAGAGGTTGACAGGATATTTCCTGCAAGTCACACGCATTCCATAGTGATTCGGAGGAAGTTGGTTTGAGCAAGAAGATGAAGCCGAAGAAGATACGGCTTGCTAAAGCTCTAAAGCAGAATCAGAGGGTGCCTCTTTGGGTCATAATAAAGACGAAACGTAGAGTTCTATCGCACCCCAAGAGGCGCCACTGGCGGAGGAGCTCTTTAGAATGAGATCAGGGCCAATTCCCGCCTTTTTCAAAGGTGGATACGGCCCCGTGCTATCGAAAAGATATATAGACCAAAGTGACGATATGACATCTCGTACTTGCTGTGGGGCGGCACAGCATCGGTATAAATCCGTAGATGCCTGTGACTTTCAGTCACGGGAGCCGTCACAATAGGTGATATTTATGGCGGTCGAACAGATATACACAGTACCATTGAGGCACGTCAAGCGCGTTCCCCGGTGGAGAAGGGCTCAGAGGGCCATATCAGAGCTGAAGAGCTATCTGGCCAAACGCATGAAGGCACCGCTCGATCAGATCAAGATAGATAACGTTCTGAACGAGATCATCTGGGAGCGGGGCAATGAGAAGCCCCCAAGCCGGATAAGGGTTAAGGCTGTGAAGTCGGATGATGGCAGCGTTAAGGCGGAGTTCGCGAGTGGAAGATAGACGCATACAGGTTGCTGGAAGCTCCCTGGTGGGAGTGTTCGCGAGATGCACAGAGGTTCTTGTAGTGGTACCACCGGAGGCCAGCGAGAAGAGCGTGGCTGCGCTTAGTGAAGGTCTTGACGTCGAGCCCGTGATAACATCTATAGGAGAGAGCGCGGTAGTCGGCTCACTCGTATGTGCGAACTCTGAGGGGTTTGTGGTGAGCAAATACGCCACTGATGATGAGATAAGGAGGCTCGAGAAGTACGGGAAGGTCGCTAGACTTCCTGGAAAGATAACCGCTGCAGGAAATGTCATACTCGCTAATGATAATGCTGCACTGGTCCATCCCGGGCTCACGGATGAGGCGTGCGAGGTCATCTCCGATACGCTTGGCGTTGCGGTGCGACGGGGAACAATCGGCGGACTGAAGACCGTGGGTATGACCGCGGTGGTCACAACTAAGGGCATCTTGGCGCATCCAAGGATATCGGCGGATGAGATCACCGCCCTGGAGGATCTCTTCGGCCTGCCGGTTGATGTGGGAACAGTGAACTTCGGCTCACCCCTGGTCGGCTCAGGGCTGCTCGCAAACAGTCGCGGCTACATGGCGGGGCTTGAGACCACAGGGCCCGAGCTCGGCAGGATAGAGGATGCTCTTGGATTTCTGGAGTGATGTGTATGAATAAGTACGAGGTAAGAGGGCGTTACAAGGCCAGCTTCATAGGCAATGTCTGGCAGAGGTTCACCAAGGTTCTGGAGTGCCCGAATGAGAGGGTAGCCATCGAATGGGTCTATTCGATCATGGGAAGCAAGCACGGTCTGAAGCGCAACCTTATCAAGATCGATGAGGTGAGGGCTGTTGAGTGATAACCCTCAGTCGCTTGAAAACCAGGCTCGTCAGCTTTTGATCGCTTATCAACAATATCAGGCGGAGGCGGAGTCTCTGGCAAGAGAGCTGGGACTGATACAGATGGCAGCGGATGGGCTGGACAAAGCGATCAGCGCCATCGGAGCTTTGGCCAAATCTGAGGTGGGCCAGGATATGCTTGTTCCAATCGGCTCCGGCTCCTTTGCCTATGCTAAGCTCGCCTCCAACGAAAAGGTCGTTGTGAACGTGGGCGGGGGCGTATCGCTGGAGAAGCCAGCTGATGAGGCGGTGGAGATTCTCAGGGCCAGGAGGGCCGCAATAGGCGAGAACTCGAAGAAGATCAACGAGGCCCTGGCGAGGATCGAGCAGGAGATGGTGAGGATTCAGGCTGCTCTCGAGAGGCTGGAGAGAGAGCTGCAGAAGGGCAGGAGCGAAGGGCTTGTTCAATAAGCTCAAGGAGAAGCTTTCGGGCTTCAAGGAATCCATAACAAACAAGATCCTCGAGAAGGCTGCTGGAAGTGTTCCGATTCTGGGGAACAAAGCCGAGACTGCAACAGGTAAGCAGGATGGCAAACAGCCCACGACTGTAATAAAAGAGACGATAAAAGATACAGCTGGAAATAAAAGTAGATCGGATGTTCAGCAGGTCGAAGCGCCCAAGATATCGATCATAGATAAGGCGAAGACCCTCATACTGGAGAGGGAGGTCATTCTCGATGAGAAAGATCTTGAGGAGCCGCTGTGGGGGCTGGAGATGGCACTCCTCGAGAGCGATGTGGCGCTTCCGGTTGCTGAGGAGATCGTGAACTCGGTGAAAGGCTCTCTCGTCGGAAAGAAGAAGAAGATCGGCTCTGATACAGGAGATCTTGTTGAGAATGCTCTCAGATCAGCTCTTCTTAAGGTTCTATCCGAGAACGTTTTCGACTTCGACGAGTTCATCGAGAAATCTCCAAAGCCTGTCAAGATACTGTTCGTCGGGGTAAATGGCACGGGCAAGACGACGAGCATAGCGAAGGTCGCGAGATACCTGAGGGATCGGGGATACTCTGTGGTACTAGCTGCTGGCGATACATTCAGGGCCGGAGCGATCGAGCAGCTAGAGACTCATGCCCAGAGGCTGGATCTGAAGGTTATAAAGCACAAGACCGGTGGGGATCCAGCGGCTGTTATCTTCGATGCGATCGAGTACGCAAAGGCTCACAAGAAGGATGTCGTGCTCGCTGATACCGCTGGCAGGCTTCACACCAATGTGAATCTCATGGATCAGATGAAGAAGATCGTGCGTGTCACAAAGCCCGATATGCTCATATTTGTAGATGAGGCGATCGCCGGCAACGATGCTGTGGAGCGGGCGCGTCTCTTCAACGAGTCGGTCCCGATCACTGGCACGATATTGACAAAAACAGATGCTGATGCGAAGGGCGGCTCAGCAATATCGATAGCGCACGTCACTGGAAAGCCGATCATATTTTTAGGAGTGGGCCAGGACTATCCCGATCTGGTCAAGTTCGATCCCGAGTGGCTCGTGAATCGACTGCTTGGCGATTAGGCTCATGGAGTTTCGTTCGGCAGCAGATTTGGCTAGAAACGGCCTATTAGAGACGAAGTCGGGGGTCTTCGGCTTCTCTGGCTCCTGCGGATCGCATCGCCGCGGTGATTATCGGAGTTTTAAACTCCAACGGCGATCTCCGGCCTTCGAGCGTACGAAAATATCTCCGGGCCATTTTCATTCTCAGGTTTGAGCTGTTAGTCGTGAAGGTTTTTGAGATGGCCAACTTCCGGGAAGCGAGTAGTGAGCGGAAAGAATATTACGATGATAGCGTTATCACGGATCGATACCATGATCCCAGGACTCAAGCAGCGCGTCTATCGACTTCTCGAGTCGGAGGATGAGGGCAGATACATAGATATCTTCATAATTTGCCTGATAACCCTGAACGTAGCTGCAGTTGTGCTTGGTACTGTGGATTGGATTTACACACCTTACGCAGTTTTTTTTGATGCCTTCGAGATCTTCTCGGTTGCGGTATTCACAATCGAATACCTGCTGCGCGTCTGGTCTTGCACGGTCGATCCGCGGTTCAGCGATCCGGTGAAGGGGAGGCTCAGATTCATGAGAACGCCACTTGCTGTCGTGGATCTCTTCGCGTTCCTGCCTTTCTACCTGCCGTTTATGCTTCCGGATACAAGGGTTCTCAGAGCTGTTCGCATCTTCAGGGTCTTCAGGATACTAAAGCTCACAAGATACTCGGAATCGCTCAGCATATTTGCAGAGGTGTTGAGATCAAAAAGAGACGAGATGCTCCTAGTTTTCATATCCATAGTGATACTGCTTCTGATATCCTCCACTATGATGTATGAGGTGGAGCATGACGCACAGCCGGAGAAGTTCTCATCGATACCAGCTGCCATGTGGTGGGGTATAGTTACGCTGGCAACAGTTGGCTATGGAGACGTATTTCCAATCACACCAGCAGGAAAGCTGATAGGCTCTTTTGTGGTGATACTCGGAATAGGACTCTTCGCGCTGCCAGCCGGCATAATCGCCTCGGGCTTTGGAGAGGTGCTCCAGCGCAGGAAGGAGCAGCGCGAGATGATATGCCCACATTGTGGAAAGCCGATACGAAGAGACGATTTACACTGAGGAGGCTTCCTTCCTGCGCTCCGGATCCGTCGATCCGCTTGTCCGGTATCTCCACATGCTCTCCCCTCGCCCTCGAATCGTGGATAGGCGAGATCCTATCCTGCTTAACCCTCCGGAAAAACGATTTGAGCGCCTTATCAAGTCTTCTTAAGACGTCCTGCAAGACTTGATACGTTCTGGTAATTGCCTTTCTGTCTCTGTTGTGAGCCATGTTGCTTCTTCGTAGCTCCTGCTGACAACCCTAGGATTCGTAGGCATTCTTCTATCAGCTAAAGCTTCATTGTAGAGCTGCCTACGGTCTCAAGAGCATACTCAAGCTTTCTTGATCTGCTCTTTGTTGGGATACAAGCGGAACCTTGTAGGCAAACTTCAAGATTTTCTCGATGCATTTTATATACAAATAGTTTTGGCATAGTGGGTGGGCTCGCTTCAATCAATAAATCGCGGGTATTCGCACCCGTGCATATAATTCTTCATAAACAAAGTTATAAAGTAAGGTCAGAATAAGCAAAATTAGCGGTTCAAAAAATTACGAAGATGGGGCCGGCCTTCCTCGAATGCGATGAATTCAAACTAGAAAGGCATATTTTTGGCTCCCATCTCCTTTCTTTTGCCCATAGCCTCCATTGCCATCACATGCTGCCTGAACTTCTCCGGATCTATTACATCGTGTGTCACTACCAGATCTACTTCTTCGGCACCCTGTACTCCATGCATCATCGCCTGTGGCTTCCTATTGGTTAACCACATTTTCCTCCAACGTTTAGATTTTCGGAGCTGTCCGGATAAGTATTAAGTGTTTCTGACATGCTGAAGCGTAACAAACTGGCCTCAGCGCTTATCCGGAGAGGTCCCAGCAGAGAAGTCACAAAATTTAAATTAAGTAATGCAGATATCTTCCTTACGAAGGGGGTATAAATACGAGATACATAATACTCTCGGCAGTGCTGATAGCTCTTCTATCAGCAGCTGCAGGTGCTGATTTTAGTTACGGCTCAAAAGTTATGCCTTTTGATGAAGACGAATCAAGAGCATTAAGCGCGTTCTCGACAACGCCTGTATTCGCATATGCTGATGCTGGGATACTCGGTGTTTTCGATCAGGCAGATCCCGTCTACATACATGTAGATCCATCGGATGATACCGTCAATGAGAACGATCTCAGGCTGACGCCATTTAAATCGTATCCAGCCGGCAGCCAGGTTCGGCTTGGAGATCAGGATTACGGTTACAAGCTCAAGCTGTTTGGGATCAGCGGCATGCCCGGCGCACAGCTTGTATACTTCGATGTCGACGGAGATGGCGTGTATAGCCTGGAGGATCCGGTTTACCTCGATGTAGGCCCAGAATATGGGAGAATCGATGCCGGAGATGTGCGAATAACGAGCTACCTGATATATCCAGCTGGCACAAGGGTCCGGGATTCGGATGCTGATAACGATAAGCCGGCTCCGATACTTCCAGGCGTGCTCAGCTTCATGAACCTCAACGGAAACATAAACAGCTTCGGATTGGCCATTTACGACCAGAACGACCGGATCTATGTGGATATGCAGTATCCGTTCTATACGGTGACTGTAAATGATATACGGCTATTCGCATGAGGTGAGCGAGAAGTAAACCTAGAAACATCTCTTCTGGTTCTCTGAGCTGCTTTATGCTTATTCGGACGGCAAGTTCGCAGCCGGTGGTCTCTAGAACGGCGAGATATGAGGCAACAGATGGCACAAGCAGCTGTAGCTGCGCTGTAGCATGCACGGTCGAGATATCTCAAACTCTTTGTGTGTACCTTATGTCTTCTGCTTGGGCCGTGATGCAAATATTAATATCATCACGTATATCTGGAGATGTATGCTCAGACGGCCTTCATTTAAAGCAGTCATGCTTGCAGCGATCGTGGTTTTTTGTATCGGTGGAGGGATCGCGCAGAACATCACCGCAGATAACAGCAGCCAGCCAAACCTCGAGGGCATATGGAGATTATCCCTGGGTCAGGCGGTTCTGTCCATGGTTCTTTATCAGTTTGAAGGCCAGCTCTTCGGTTCAGCCAGCTCAGCAGAAGAGTCCTGGAATGGCGTAGTGATGGGCCAAATTAATGATAGTAATATAGAGCTCGCGATAACATTCATGAAAGGCGGTATGCTGCTCGGGATAAAACTGATCGGGAGCTATGCAGACGAGGAGATGCGCGGCACATTCTATAGAGCCGATAGCATGGGGAATACAGCTAGCGGAGAGTTTGATGCCATACTCATCAATCCAGATACATTCGGATACACGCCTGTTGAGGAGAAGCATATGGAAGAGGCAAAAGAGACCTCGGAGCAGACCATCCCAGTCCAAGCAGATACCTCAAATCAATCGTCTGATTCGGGGAGCAGATACATTGATGTTCACTCTCTAGCGCATCTCGTTCCGCCGGCGGCTGGAGTGATTCCACCTGGCATCAGCATGGGCGGCGCAGGCGGCATGGGGATGATGGGATAGATGTATAAAGTAAAGATGCGACCGGAGAGGATTTACGATGTTACACATACTATTAACAGCAAGCTTCCGGTTTATCCGGGTGATCCGGTCTTCTCTATGAGCGTCTTGAAAAGTCTGGATAAAGGCGATCCCTGCAATCTCTCAGTTCTAACGCTCGGCGCCCACACGGGAACACATCTCGATGCTCCGGCGCATTTCATAAACGAGGGAGAGCGCATCCATGATATACCGATGGAGAGGCTCATACTGCCGGTCTCTCTCGTAGATACCGGCCATATCGTGGAGGAATCCGATCTCTTGCAATTGGAACCCCCTTCTCAGGGTGTTATTTTCAGAACAGGCTCTTATGAGGGGTATATATCGGAGGGCGCAGCCAGGGCATGTGTGTCAAGAAGGCTGAAGCTTGTAGGGATCGATGCTCTATCTGTGGATAGCTTAGAGAGCACGGCTGTACACAAGATACTGCTATCAAATTCTATTCTTATCCTGGAGGGATTGTATCTAAAGGATGTTCCTGCAGGCCTCTATACGCTTCTCTGTATGCCTTTGAAGATAGAAGATGCTGAGGCATCGCCGGTCAGAGCAATCCTGGCTCCAGCAGATTGGTATAAGTAGGGGGTGGGAGTACGGATGCAGATCAACCTGCAGTATACATATGCGATGATAGAGGATTCATCAAATACATCAGCAGGACGGCTGAAAAGCTAGCCGGCAGCAACCTAAAGGGCAGGTCGCTATACGAGGTTCTCGGGAAGTGTTGTGGAGAATCTCTTGCAACAGCGGTCGCATCAGAAAGGCCATCGAGAATCAAAGCACATTTCGATCTCGGAGGAAGACCTACCGAAGTCGCTCTTTCTGTGATACCCCTGAAGGAGGTAGACGGATCCTCCGGCTATTTGATACTCTCAGATCCATCAAACACCATCATCGAGGAAGAGAGATCTGAACGTTTGTATAAAGCAGCGCTTGAGAGGATCTCTGAGGCGGTCTGTTTTATAGAGGTCGAGAGCAGACGGCTTCTCGATGCCAACCTGGCCTTCCAGGAGCTCTTGGGGTATCAGCCCGAGGAGATCCCCTGCCTCACCCTCTATGATATAATGGAGCAGGATAGAGAAGAGATAGATGATACGATAAGAGCAGCTCTGAATCGGGAGATCGAGAGCGTCCAGGCTTATAGAGCCTGCGATGGTTCGCTCGTCGATCTGAGAGGAAGATTCAGCAAGATAGAGGGCGATGGAATTCTATGCCTTCTCCTCTCACCCCCGGCTCTGCGCACTTCTATAAACAAGAGGGATGTTCTCCTCGCAGGCGTGGCCTTCGCCACAAACCAGCTTCTAACCGTGGCCGGCTTCGAGAGGAGCTTGGTACAAGCATTGGAGTTTCTGGGGGCCGCGGCAGATGTTCATCGCGTTTATGTTTATGAGAACAACTCGAATGATGAGGCCGTGCTGAGATTCAGATGGGAGAGGTCAGATGTACATGCGAATCTGGATGATGTCGTAAAATACAGCAGCCTGCCGCGCTGGTACGAGCGGCTCTCGAAAAACAGACCGATACATGGAATTGCAGATGAGTTCCCGCCAGATGAGCGCAAGCTCCTCAAAACGAGAGGCGCTCGTTCGGTTCTCATCTTTCCGATAACAATTGGAGATAGGTTCTGGGGCTTCATAGGTTTCGATGATTGTGAGCGCGAGAGGTCCTGGAGCTGGAATGAGATCTCCATCCTGATGCTCGGTGTGGCCAGCATAGGTGGTGCAATAGCTCGAAGAGAGGCAGATGAACGCCTCAGAAGAAGCGAGGAGAGGTACAGGGAGCTCGTCGAGAACGCCAACAGCATAATTCTGCGGATGGACACTCAGGGCAGGGTGACATTCATCAACGATTTCGCCCAGCGGTTCTTCGGCTATAGCGAGGAGGAGCTTCTGGGGAAGTCCGTGGTCGGAACCATCGTGCCTGAGATAGAAGCCACCGGCCGCGATCTGGGAGACATGATATCAGAGATCGTGAGACATCCGGAGGATCACAGGACCAATGTCAACGAGAACATGAAGAAGAACGGCGAGCGTGTCTGGGTCGCCTGGACCAACAAGCGCGTGGTCTCCGAGAGCGGGGAGCTAGAGGTGCTCTGTGTGGGCAATGATATAACCGAGCTCAGGCTCGCAAAGGAGGAGCTCGAAGCAACAAATCAGAGGCTCATGCAGATAATCGAGTTCCTTCCAGATGCGACATTTGTTATAGATGCCGAGGGAAGGGTGATCGCCTGGAACAAGGCGATGGAAGAGATGACCGGCGTCTCCAAGAGCGAAATAATCGGAAAGGGCGAGCATGTTTATTCTATACCATTCCACGGCATAAGAAGGCCCATACTGATAGATCTCGTCATGAGATATGATGCGCAGATAGCAGCTCTTTACGAGAATCTCGAGAGGAAGGGCGATACACTCTACGCCCATGTATTCGTGCCCTCTCTTTACAACGGCCGTGGAGCTTACCTCTGGGTGAAGGCCTCACTTCTCAGAGATGGAGAGGGGAGGATCGTCGGAGCGATAGAATCTCTGAGGGACGTAACAGAGAAGAGAATCGCTGAGCGGGAGCTGCTCAGAAGAGACCATCTGCTCGCAGGCTCCGCGCTCGCTATAAGCAGCCTACTCTCCGGCGAGGACTACGAGTCCTCCATAAACGAGGCGATGGAGATTCTCGGCCTTGTCTCCGATGTCGATCGCGTTTATGTCTTCGAGAATCATCACGCAGATGAGGAGCTGCTCTGCCTGCGTTTCGAATGGTGCCGGGAAGGAAACATCAGCAGGATAGAAAACCATCTCTTCAAGGCTCTCTCGTACAACAGGTACTTCCCGGGCTGGTATGAGACCCTGAGCTCAGGCAAGGTGATTAAAGAACTTGTCAAAGACCTACCGTCCTCTGTGAGAGAGCTCCTAGAGCCATACGGAGTATTGTCGCTTCTCATTGTGCCGATAACTGTCGGCGGGAAGTTCTGGGGCTTTGTCGGATTTGATGATACCAGATGCGAGAGGAGATGGACAGATGCGGAGGTATCGATACTTGTCGCCTCAGCTAGTACCATAGGAGAGGCTGTTGCTAGAAAAGATGCCTTCGAGCGGATGAAACTCCTGGAATCGGCGGTAGTCAACAGCAACGATGCTGTTGTTATAGCGGCTTCTGATCTCTCCGATATGAAGCCGAAGATCGTTTACGTCAACGATGCATTCACCAGGATGACCGGCTACACGCTAGAGGAAGCTAGAGGTAGATATCCGGATTTTCTCGAGGGTCCGGAGACTGACAGAGGAAAGTGTTCTGAGATCCTGAAGGCGATAGAGAGTGGGCAGGCCGTAAATCTGGAGATCGTGAATTACAGGAAAGACGGTTCAAAGTTCTGGGTCGAGCTCAACATAGTGCCGGTGAGAGACTCAAATGGCGAGATAACGCACTGGGTCTCGATCCAGCGGGAGACGACCGAGAGGAGGCTTGCCGAGGAGCGTCTCAAATGGAACGATCTGCTCATGAGATCGATGACCGAGAGCATACCTTTCGGATTTTTTGTTACAGATGGCGATGAGATCCTCTACTTCAACCACAGGTTCTGCGAGCTCCTGGAGCTCTGCGATCTCGAGGAGGGCATGAAAAGCGGGAGGTGCAAAAGCGGCGAGGTCTTCTCGAGACTGGAGGAGCTCGTCGAGAGCGATCTAAGGGATTTATACGAGCGGAGCGGTGATACGGAGGTCAGGATAAACACCAAGAGCGGCCGTATAATAAAAGTCCTGGCCACGGATATCAAGGACAGGTCGGGCATGCTCTTCGGCAGGCTTGGCATCTTCGAGGATGTGACCCAGCTGATCAGAGATGAGGAGGAGCTAAAAAGGGCGAAGGAGTCCGCAGAGGCCGCTGCGAGGTCCAAGGCCGAGTTCTTGGCGAACATGAGCCACGAGATCAGGACGCCTCTGAACGCGATCATAGGCATGTCTGCTCTCCTTCTTCAAACAGATGTAACACCCGAGCAGAGATCGTATGTTGACACCATAACTAGCAGCGGAAATGCGCTAGTTGAGATGCTGGCCGACATACTCGAAATCTCACGGATAGAGGGTGGAAAGCTAGAGCTGGAGGAGAAGCCCTTCAGCATACTTGAGTGCGTGGAGACGTGCATCGATATACTCTCCGTGAAGGCATGCGAGAAGCGGCTCGATCTCCTCTATCTGATCGAGGAGGATGTGCCGGACCTCATAATCGGGGATGCGACCAGGCTGAGGCAGGTCCTGATCAATCTTCTCGAGAACGCGGTGAAGTTCACAGAAAGGGGAGAGGTTTTTTTAAGAGTCTCTTCAAAAGATATCAGCGATGATCTCAGAGAGATTCATTTCAGCGTAAGGGATACGGGCATAGGAATTCCGGCTGACAAGATGCACAAGCTCTTCCAGTCCTTCAGCCAGATAGACGCGTCTATAACAAGAAGATACGGCGGAACCGGTCTGGGCCTGGCCATAAGCAGACATCTGGTCGAGATGATGGGCGGCAGGATCTGGGTTGAGAGCATCCCCGGAAAGGGCTCGACGTTTCATTTCACCATAATCGCAAAGGCCATTGGAGAGAAGCCCGAGAAGGATTACGAGATTCTCCAGGGTAGGCGCGTTCTTCTCATCGAGAGAAATGATACCGCGAGGGACGTGCTGGGGAGAGCTCTCTGCTCTTATAAGATGGAAGTCGTGGGTGTGAGCTCTCTGGCTGATATCCCCTCAGCAAATAAATTCGATTTCGTGCTGGTGGACTCCTACGGAGAGAACGATGTGCTGGAGAGGATCAGATCCGGGGAAGGGCTAGCTGGGGCGAAGATTGTTATGATAACAGATCTGCTCCAGGTGGGCTTCAAGACAGGAACTTTAACAATCCCCAGGCCAATCAAGTACTCTCAGCTGCTATCGATGATGAGCAGCGCTCTTCAAACTGCCGAAAGAGAAGCTTCTAGCAGCCTTCCGGTTGAGCAGAGCGATATGAAGATTCTGCTCGTCGAGGACAATCCGGTGAACCGTAAGGTCATCTTGATGATGCTCTCCCATCTCGGCTACAGGGCTGATACCGCTGCAAACGGGCTCGATGCCATTAAGGCTCTGGAGCGCAACGATTACGATCTGGTTCTCATGGATGTTCAGATGCCTGACATGGACGGTCTCGAGGCGGCGAGGAGGATAAGGGAGCGCTGGGGACAATCTAGACCGCGCATAGTTGCGATAACCGCATACGCTCTGGACGGGGATCGGGAGAGATGTATTTCTGCGGGTATGAACGATTACATGAGCAAGCCGGTAACCATAGAGAAGCTGAAGGCGGCCATCGAGAGAGCGGAGAGAGGCGAGAGCGTATTGGATCACTCGGTTCTCTGCAGGCTCAGAGAGCTTCAGGATGATGATGAGCCGGATATAGTTGTAGAGCTCGGAAGGATATTCCTGAGGCATGCGCCCGAGAGGATCTCCGCGATGCGAAGATCTTTGGAGAGATCCGATCTTGAGGGCTTGTATAAAGCTGCGCACAGCATGAAGTCCGCCAGCGCGGATATCGGAGCCTTGAGATTATCCAGAATCTGCGCGGAGATCGAGTCCATGGGTAGAGGGGCGAGGCTTGAAGGAATGGCCGAGAGGCTGAGAGAGCTTGAGGCGGAGTTCGAAAGGGTAAAAGAGGAGATCGAGAGGAGGATGAGATATGATGAGATGAATCATGCATCAGGCCAGAGTTCCTAGTCGCGTCTCATAGCTGAAGCCAGATGTTTATTTAATATTTTGTCCGAGCAGGTTGCTACAACTTTCTGCCATAAAGTCATGATGAGGGTATCAGCTTTTCAGCATATTAGATTTTGTAAATTAAAAACTAAGTTATTGTTTCAATTACAAAAATTTATACCCATAAATCGAGGACCTGTCCGAATAAGGATTAAGAGTTTCTGACATGCAGAAGAGGAAAAGGTCCAAATCTCTGGCCTCAGCGCTTATCCGGACAGGTCCCTTATTCGGACAGCAAGACATAAAACCTAAGCCCCCCAACCATTAGGCAAGGAATAGAGAAAAATGAGGGATATAATATCGAGGATTCCTATTAAACCTCCCCTTTAAGATTCTTGCTTGTTGCAGCATAGTTGTATTAATAATATTTTATATCAAAAAGGTGGGTTTTTAGGAACCCTCTATCGTTTCTTCTTATAGCCAAATGCCTATTGCCCACTGCAGATCACTATGCTTCGGCGTTATATGCCTAAAAATAGGGAGCTTAGGATAAAAGCTAAATACAATGGCAAAAGATAATGATTTGGGATGGCAGGTGAACTCTATGCAGATGGCAGATGATGAGGCACGGTTTATAAAAGTGGCATTTTATATCTCGCTGATATTGATGGTTCTATGCATACAAGATGGTACTGCACTTACTTTGGATAGCTCATCTGGTATATGGACTAGCGTAACCGGTGGCTCAGGTATAACAGGGCTATCTACCAATGAGGTTCGATGGGGAATACCTGCAGATACTTATAAGAGTGGTCTTCGCTTTGATGGAGTTACCTATGCTCAGCAGATCGAAGTCGGCAAAGATTTCTGTTTAGGTAAACTCACACATTTTAATTATCCTATTTATAATGCAGCAAGTGGAGCTAAATTAAAGATTACACTTAAGTTTTCTGATCCGCAAATTCAAGCAGACTTTTATTATGATCTAACAATAGATGAAACGCCAAATACTGGAAGCTGTCCGCAATGCACGTATAAACCGTGTGAAACGCCCTGCCCGGATAAGGTATCTTGGTCAAATACACTTTCATCTCAATCATTTCTTGTTGATAATGTTGAATATATTGTACAAATAGCTGGATTTGTTGACCAATGCCCAGGAGGAACTCCTGTAGCAGATTTTATAACTCAGGAGAAAAAAACAAATGAAGCATATCTTGTTGGTAGAGTTCTTCTTAATAAGGCCTCTATAAGTGTACTCAAGACGGCCTCGATCGATGGCAGTTGTCCGGGCACAGATCCGCTGTCTGGGACTATAGGAGAGACGGTTAAATACTGTTACGAGGTTACGAACACAGGTAACGTAAAGCTCACCGAGATCAGTTTGAGCGATAACAAACTCGGTTCTATAACTCTGGACAAGACCGTGCTCGAGCCAGGCGAGACAGCGCAGGGTACTATAACTTACAAGTTAACCGAATCAGACATGCCTGCTGTGAAGAACACAGCGACAGTTAGCGGCAAGCCACCAAAAGGAAAGAACGTTATTGCGAGTGACGATTGTACAGTTAACGTCTACCCATGCAGTCTGACTGTCTCAGTCATTCCCGAATCTGCAGAGCTCAACTGCAAGGTCGAGAGTGTTGATCTCACAGCAACGGTTACCGGAGGTAAAGGGCCGTACAGCTATCAGTGGTACAAGGACGGTTCTGAGATAAGTGGTGCAACAGAACAGAGCTACACTGCGACAGAAGCAGGAACGTATAATGTCACGGTCACCGATAGCAACGGTTGTACCGATGATTCGAATGTGGTTACGGTAACCGAGATCGAGAATCCTTCTATATCAGTCAGTCCTGG